>Ga0209083_1000015_pt1 | contig 282275 bp, 256 predicted proteins | sample AM7aDNAmetaG_FD_184132 | JGI IMG/M metagenome (GOLD analysis project Ga0209083, IMG submission 184132) | Freshwater microbial communities from Finland to study Microbial Dark Matter (Phase II) - AM7a DNA metaG (SPAdes) (version 3) | ecosystem: Environmental > Aquatic > Freshwater > Lake ...
TGGTCCAGCGCCCCATCGTGATCCGCAGGGAGCCGTGCGCAGTCTCGTGGTCCAGGCCGATCGCCAGCAGCACGTGCGAAGGCTCCAGGGAGCTGGAGGTACAGGCCGAACCGGTGGAACAGGCAATGCCTAAAAGATCAAGGGTTAAAAGGATCGATTCCCCTTCGATATATTTAATGGAAAAATTTACATTGTTGGGAAGCCTTAGGCTGGGATGACCGTTAAGCCTGACCTGGGGTATTTTAAGAGGGATCTCCTTGATCAACCGGTCCCGTAAAGCGGTTTGAAATTTAATTTCTTCCTGCATTTTATCCCGGCACAGCTCAAGGGCTTTTGCCAAGCCGAAGATGCCGGGGGTATTGTGCGTTGAGGCCCTTCTCCCTTTTTCCTGGTCACCGCCGCGCATAAACGTCTGCAGGCGGGTACCTTTACGGACATATAATGCCCCGACACCCTTTGGCCCGTAAAATTTGTGCGCGGAAAGAGAAAGCATGTCGACATTAAGCGCATCAACATTTATGGGAATATGCCCGACCGTCTGCACCGCATCGGTATGAAAATAAATCCCTTTTGCCCGGGTAATCTTTCCCAGTTCGGCGATCGGCTGCAGGGTGCCGATTTCATTATTGGCGTGCATAATACTGACCAGAATAGTTTTATCGGTGACCGCTTTTTTCAAATCCTCAGCGGAGACCAGGCCGTCCTTGTTTACGGGCAGATAAGTGACCTTAAAGCCGTTTTTTTCCAGAAATCCGGCCGGCTCGCTGATCGCGTGGTGTTCGATCGCCGAGGTAATGATATGGTCACCTTTTTTTTGCAAAGCATAAGCTGTTCCCAGAAGCGCGTAATTATCCGATTCCGTGCCGCCGGAGGTAAACACGATCTCTTCCGGCTGGGCGCCGATAAAATCCGCCAGCGTTTGCCGGCTATCCTCTAAAGCTTTCTTTGCCTCCTGGCCGTAAGCATGCAGGCTGGAGGCGTTACCGAATTTATCGAAAAAATATGGGGTCATCGCCGCGACCACTTCCGGGTCGCAGGGAGTAGTGGCGGCGTAATCTAAATATACTTTTTTCATCCCGCACCTTCTTTCTTAATTCAATCTATAAACTATATGACTAAAATATGACAATAATTAGAAGGTGCGGGATTCATCTCCCAATCACCTCATTTAAGCTTCCCGTGCGGTAACCCTGCAAGTCAACGGTAACGTAATTATACCCTAAATCTTTTAATTTACCGGTGATCATCCGGCGTTTACCGAGCAGCCGGCGCAGTTCGCTTTTATCGACTTCGATTCGGCAAAGCTCCTGATGGTGCCGCAGGCGCACCTGCGCAAAGCCGAGGCGGCGCAGATAACTTTCCCCCCGGTCAATACGCCTGAGCAGCCCGGAGGTGATCCTGGTCCCGTAGGGAACGCGCGAAGCCAAACAGGCCAGGCTGGGCTTATTCCAGCTGGATAGCCCCATTTTTTTACTTACCCGGCGGATATCGTTTTTGGTAAAACCCGCCCGGAGTAAAGGTGATTCTATTTTTAGTTTACGCTTAGCGATATTCCCCGGCCGGTAATCCTTTTTATCCGAAATATTCCCGGCCTCCAGGACAAAATTCAGCTTATTTTCCCGGGCCAGCGTAATTAATTTTGAAAAGAGCTCCTGCTTGCAAAAATAACAACGCGAAACGGAATTCTCCGTAAATCTTTTGTCGCGCAATTCCTCGGTCCGGATCACTTTAAGCCGGCAGCCGATTTGTTTGGCCAGGCTCCGGGCTTTGTCCAGCTCCCCTTGCGGATAAGTGGCGGAAACCGCGGTGACCGCCAGAAGTTTTTCCGGCGGTAAAACCAGACTGCACATTTTAAGTAAAAATGCGCTGTCCTGTCCCCCGGAAAACGCCACCAGCGCTGATTTATATCCCCGGATTAAACGCTTAAGCCGGTTTAGCTTGTCTTCGATCTCCATAAAAGAAGCTTCTTTATTTTATAACGCGACGACTTCTTTTATTTCCGGGACTTCCTGCCTTAATATCCTCTCGATCCCGTTCTTTAAGGTCATCGAGCTCATCGGGCAACATCCGCAGCTTCCTTTTAATTTCAGCTTTACCACCCCGTCCGGAGTAACATCAACCAGCTCGACATTGCCGCCGTCAGCCATAAGCATCGGCCTGACCTTATCTAGTGCTTTTTCTATTTTTTCTCTCATTTGGTTCTCCTTAAGTAAGCGCCTTCACTGATAAAACCAGGAATAAGCGCGTCCTGCTTCATTCGCTGCTGTCCGGCTTGATCACCGTTAATTGAACTGGTTCTTGGATAAATAATGGAAAGCGCTGAGCAAGGCTTTAGAGCCTTCACCGGCGGCAACAATGATCTGTTTCTCCGGCACGTCGGTCACGTCCCCGGCGGCAAACACTCCGGCGATATTGGTCTGGTTGCGCGCGTCAACGATGATTTCATTTTCCGGGTTTTTCCCCACCCCTTTGGCAAACGCCGAGTTGGGAGTTAATCCGATTTCCACAAATACTCCCTGCACGACCAGCTCTTTCTCCTGAAGTAAACTTTTTATTTTTATGCTCTTGACGAATTTATCCCCCAAAACCGCGGTGACGAAAGTATTGTTTAAAATCCGCACATTCGCCGCTTCCTCGACCTTGCGGCGCATGATCGCATCCCCCGCCAGCTCCGGGGAATGATTAATGATATAAATGTGCCCGGCGATTTTCATCAACTGCAAGACAGCATCCAGCGCGGAATTTCCTCCGCCGACCACCGCCACATCCTTACCGCTGAACAGCGGGCCGTCGCAAGTGGCGCAATAAGTTACCCCGCGGTTCTTGAATTCTTTTTCTCCCGGAACATCCAGCTCCCGGGCCTTCTTGCCGCTGGCGATGATTACGCAGCGGGCCTGATACCGGCCTTTATCGGTTTTTACGTTAAAAAGCTGCCCGGTTTTCTCCAATTCCAGCACCTCTTCATTTTCCTTAAGCGCGGTGCCATATTTAAGCATATGCTCTTCGAATTTCTTGGCCAGTTCCGGGCCGGTAATGAATTGATAACCGGTATAGTTTTCAATTTCTCCGCTCCAGGCAGCCTGCCCGCCGATATCCCGGCTGATCACTAAAAAATCCAGCTGTTTCCTGGCGGCATATACGCTGGCGGTAATTCCTGCCGGTCCCGCCCCGATAATAATCAGATCGTGAATGTCCATTTCCCACCGGCCTTAAATGCCCAGAGCTAACTTTATTTTTTCCTTGTCGAACCCGATGATAATTTCTCCGTCGATATCGATGACCGGCACCCCCATCTGCCCGGTTTTGGCCATCATCTCATCGGCGGCCAGCTGGTCTCCGGAAACATCCAGGTTCTGGAATTCAATATTGTTATCTTTCAAAAATTGTTTGGCGCGGATACACCAGGGGCAGGTAGAAGTGCTGTAAACTTTCACGCTCTTAGCCATGCTCAACCTCCTTTTTTAGTTGATGGGGAGCCAGGTCGACAATCTCCAGGACCTCCAGGACAATCATGTATTTAGGATGAGGAAGTTTGGCTTCAGGGTGGTGACTCTGCCCCTTATCCTGATACAAATTTTTCAGCAGCCTTTTGGCCAGGCGGGAAGTAATATTATCCTCCCAGGTTTTAAGGATCTCCGGGCTGATCTGTTCGTCCTGAATGATCCTGGCCCTGCCTTTCAGGCAATAACCGATAAATTTATGTTCATCGACCACAGTGATGCTCACGGCGGGATTCTGGGCAATATTTTTGCTGGTCATGCCGTGATAAACATCCATCAGGTAGATCTCCCCGGCCGGATCGATCTTGACGATATCTTTGCACGAACTATGGGGAAACCCGTGCTTATCGATCGAGGAAATGATCACGAAATCCTGGGTGCGCAAAAAATCAACGATTAGCGTCGACAGTTGTTTCATTTTAAGCTTTCCGCAAATTTAACTCCGAAATCAAAACAAGCGGCCAGTTCGGAGGGGTCGGGGACATATTTAACCGAAATCTCCGGCCCGTTCTGGTCGATCCCGCTGTCTTTAAGCATCTCCCGCATTTCTTTGGTTGCCCCGCCTGCCCATCCGTAGGAGCCGAAATAACCCGCTTTCCTGCCTTTTGCCTTTAACCCTTTAACGATCTCCAGGAAAGCGGCAATATTAGGAAGCATGTCATTGTCATGCGTGGATGAACCGAAAAGAAATCCCTTAGCGGTTAACATCCGGGTAATTACTTCCGTGCGGTCGCTCTGGGCGATATCATAAAGCTGGACCTGGATTCCGGAGGAGATTATCCCCTCGATGATTTTCCTGGCCATTTTTTCGGTTGCCTGCCACATGGTTTCATAAACCACGACTACCCGGTCCCGGGTTTTTCCGGAGGCCCAATCCAGATAGCAATTAACCGCTTTAGCCGGATCTTTGCGCCAGATCACTCCATGGCTGGGGGCAATAATTTTAAGCGGGATATTCATCCCCTGGATTTCCTGGATCTTTCTCAGGATGACCGCGCCCAAAGGCCAGAGGATGTTAGCGTAATATTTCTCCGTTTCATCCATTAAGGCGCAGGGATCGACCTGGTCGTCGAATTTTTCTCCGGTAGCAAAATGCTGGCCGAACGCGTCATTGGACAGAAGCAGCCCATCCTGAGGGCAATAGGTAAACATGCTGTCCGGCCAATGGATCATCGCCGCTTCGATGAAAGTAAGGGTGCGCCTGCCTAATTTCAGCTGATCGCCGGTCTTGACCACCTGAAAATCCCAATCTTTGTAATAATGCTTGTACAGCCCCTCCTTGCATTTGGCGGTGCCGAAAACTTTCGCCTTGGGGCAAAGGGAGATGATCTGCGGCAGGGCCCCGGAATGGTCGGTTTCCACGTGATTGGCGATCACGTAGTCGATCTTTTCCAAAGGAATGATTTCCTTGATGTTCTCAATCAGCTCCGGGCCGAACGCTGCGGACACCGTATCCACCAGGGTAATCTTCTCATCGATGATCAAATAGGCGTTATAACTTGAGCCCCGGGCCGTAGTATAAGTATGCCCGTGGAAATTACGCACATTCCAATCCACCACTCCTACAGAATATATATCCGGCAATATTTTTATCGCTGCCATAGTTTCTCCTTAAGCCTTAATATCCCTGGAAATTCTCCGTTACGACCGCTCCGGGAGCGATCTCCAGTTCCCGAATTAATATCTGCTGCATCGCTTCCACCATCTGCGGCGGTCCGCAAAGGTAAAATTTTCTCTCCCGGTAGTCCGGGATCTGATGTTTGATCACCCCGGCGTTGATCCTGCCGACGGTGCACTGGAAACCGGGTTCGGTTTCGCACAAGACATGGGCGACCCTTAAACGCGGGTAATCTTTCATCATCGCGTCAAAATCATCTTTAAAAACAACGTCTTTTACGGAACGGTTGGCATAAAGCAGGATAATATCGGCACCCAGCTTTTTGTCCGCGGCGTATTTACAGATGCTGCGGATAGGGGTAATCCCGATCCCCCCGGACAAAAAAGCGATTTTCGGGGCGGATTCGTCCAAAACGAATTTTCCGAAAGGGTACTGGACAGTTATCTGGTCCCCGGCCTTTAAATTATTCAGCTTTTTGGAAAAGTCGCTTTCCGTCAATTTCTTGGTAAACTCAATATAACACTTTTCGGTGGGAGAGCTGGAGATAGAAAGATACCTTTTCAACGCCGGATCATTGTTCAGCTTTACCAGCAAAAATTGACCGGCCTGAAAATCCGGGGCGTTATTTATTTCCAACCGGAAACTCTTGACGTTATAATTCCGGGAAATAACCTCTTTAACTCTGGCGGTAATCTCGGCGGTCATCTTATTGCGCAGGCGTTTTTACGGCTGACTATTGCTTAATAATTTCCTGCAAAGCGGCGAAAACCTCATCAAAATTAACTGCCTGAGTTATTTCACCTACCAATTGAATGTAACGGATACGGTCTTTGCGGTCGATAATCAATGAACCTCTGGCCAGCAAATTCAGCTCTTTAATTAAAAAGCCGTAATTTAAGCCGAAGGAGGAAAACCGGTAATCGGAAAGGACCAGTTCGTTCTTGATCGCGTTGGCCGAGCAAAATCGCGCTTGCGCAAAAGGCAGGTCTTTGCTGACCCCGATCACCACGACCTCCGGGCCCAGCCCGGCGGCCTTGCGGTTAAATTCTTTGACTTGCAGGTCGCAAACCGGGGTATCCAGCGACGGGAAGAAGTTAACCACCTTGATCTTGTCCTTAAAATCAGAAAGCTTGACTTCCTTGAGATCCGGGGAGATCAGTTTAAAATTAAAAGCCCGTCCGCCCACCTTGACCGCTTTCCCGGTTAAAAATAGCGGTGCCCCTTTGAAGGTCACTCTCCTTGCCATTAGATTTTCTCCTAAGCTATTTTTTCAAACTGGTCCTTGCCCACCCCGCAATCCGGGCAAACCCAATCCGCCGGTAAGCTTTCGAAACTGGTGCCGGGAGCAACCCCGTTACCCGGATCTCCGGCTGCCGGATCATAAATATAACCGCAAACTAAGCATTTATATTTGCTCATTGTTTGGTTTCCTCCCCAGTGTGGGCGGCCGTATAAGAGGGCGCCTTTTTTGCCGTTGATTTATTCGCCTGACATGCCTGGCATTTAGTGCAGCCGGATGACGCGTTCGCAGAAGCAGGGCCACTGCCCGAAACGGGGACGCTGGAAACATTATAATTAGGCAGCACTTGCGAACGGATATATGTCTTGGCCCTGGACTGCAGCATATCCCTGAATTGAGCTTGGTTGACGAATGCTTGGGTTGGCCTATATTGTGCCCCGCATAAATTACCCAGCGCCGCTATCCAGAGCAAAGCTACCGCCAGGTATCCCAAAATTTTAAGCCATTTTTCTGCGGTTTTGGTCACCGTAACCAGGACAAAAAAGCTTACGGTTAGCAGGACCGCCACCGGCATCAGCGCCGCTAAACGCGATAAATTGAATAGCATAAACTCCTCCTTAGATTAAACGGCGCTTTCAAGCTTTAAAACGCTGCCCTAAACCTTGGTCAACAGCCGCTGTTTATCTTTTTAATATCGTTTTTAAGTCCGCATCCGGCGTGCTGGTTAATTTCAGGCCGAATTTTTCCTGCAGGACGCCGAACACATTTTTACTGATAAAAGCCGGCGCTGTCGGACCAATATAGATTCCTTTGATATTAAGATACAACAAAGATAACAGAATGGCAACTGCTTTTTGCTCAAACCATGAAAGCACTAAGGTTAACGGCAGATCGTTTACCCCGCAGCCGAAAGCATTGGCCAACGCCACCGCGATTTGCACCGCAGAATAAGCGTTATTGCATTGTCCTAAATCAATTAGCCGGGGAATACCTTCAATCTCGCCGAAATCCATTTTGTTAAAACGGTATTTGCCGCAGGCCAGGGTCAAGATTACGCAATCCTGGGGTACTTTTTCGGCAAATTCAGTGTAATAATTACGCCCGGATTTGGCCCCGTCACACCCTCCGATCAGGAAAAAATGCTTAATTTTCCCGGCTTTAACCAGCCCCACGATCTTCTCCGCTAAGCCTAAAACCGCGGTGTGATGGAAACCGGTCCAGATCTTTTTGCCGGGGGCTTCCGGTAAAGGCGGCAGGGATTTAGCTTTTTCGATCAGGGATTTAAAATCCCGGCTTTTTAGATGCGTCGCTCCGGGTACACCGGTAATGCCGATCGTAAACAACCTGTCCAGGTAAGTATTATCCGGGGGGATCAATACGCAGTTGGTCGTGGCTAAAAGCGCCCCGCTGAAAGCGCCAAATTCTTTTTTCTGCTCCTGCCAGGCCCCTCCATAATTACCCGCCAGGTGCTTGAATTTCTTCAGCTGCGGATACCCGTGGGCCGGAAGCATTTCGCTGTGCGTGTAAACATTTATTCCGGTGCCTTCAGTCTGCTTAAGCAGCTCATAAAGGTCCAGGAGGTCATGACCGGTAATCAGGATCCCCGGGCCGGCTTTGGTCCCGGTTTCTACCTGCGTCGGCACCGGGTTGCCGAATTTCTGCGTATGGACTTTATCCAGAAGCTCCATGATCTTGTAATTCATCTGCCCGCATTTTAAGACCAGCTCCAGGTATTGGTCCAAATCAAAACTGACATTAGTGACGGTTTTAAAAAGCGCTTCGTGCATGAAAGCATCCACTTCCGGATCGAATGCCCCCAGTTCCCGGGCGTGGTAGGCATACGCGGCGATCCCCTTTAAGCCGTAAAGCAGCGTATCCTGCAGGCTCTGAATATCCTCGTTTTTACCGCAAACCCCCGCTTTGGTACAACCGGTCCCGCCTGCTGTTTGTTCACATTGATAGCAAAACATGTTTCCTCCTTTTGTGTACGGACACATTCACCTTGGCCTATAGGAAGGCCAAGTGTCGCCCTTTCTGGGCGAACTGCCGCATCGGCCAAAGGGCCACACCAACGCAATACCGCTAAGCGTTGGGTGATTCCATTAGGCGGCAGGTTTATTAAAGATATATCCTTTTAGACATATCCTTCCCTGTTTTAGTCAAAAACACTTTCTCGATGATCCGCGCAAGCTTCGCTTTGTCCGCGGTTCCCGCCTCCTCCCCTAAATTTACCAGCCAATCGGCGTCGTATAAAACCTTAAAGTTTGCGGTATTGATCTTACCCGGAGAATGATGGCAGCCGATGATCTGGCAGATTTCATCCCTCTTTTCTTTACTCACCCCTGATTTCAGCAGTATCTTGCGGGCAATCTCCGGGCCAAGCTTCTCCTGCAGGTGGCCGGCGCTGGAAGAGTATTTTTCTTCCGCTAATTTTATCCCCACGTCATGCAGGATGCTGGCGGGGATAACCACCTCCCAGTCCGCCTGCTCTTTCCTTGATATCTCTTCGGCGTAACCCAATACTTTTTTGGCGTGGTTTATCCGCTTAAGGTCGCTGCCAAAATAATCCTCCAGCTCCTTGATCAGCTTATCCTTTAAAATCGCAGACTTTCCTTCCTGATAAGACCGGTAATCCTCCTGGCCCAGACATTCTTTGGCTGCTTTACACCAATCTAAACAAGTAGGCAACCTTTCCCGGCAGATGGAACTCCCGCATCCCGGGCAGCGCACCTTGATTTCATCGAAAAAGATCTCGGCGGCGTATCCGCAGACAGAACAAGTTATATTTTCGGCATCCGCCTGGCGGCGATCCTTGCCGGGGCATTTATCCAACATTAGCCTTCTCTCCCCTGATCGTAATGGTAATATCGTGGAAAGGGATTTTCTTGCCGCTCCCGGCGATTGCTTCCTGGATGATAGGGAGCAAACCGAAGCAGCAAGGCACCTCCATATGCGCGTAAGTTACGCTTTTAATGCTGTTGTTCTGAAAAATTTGCTCCAGCTTCTCCCTGTATAACGCCAGGTCATCCAATTTAGGACAACCGATAATAAGCGTCTTTCCTTTTAATAGGTCCCGGTGGAAATCGGGATAGGCAAAGGGCACGCAATCCGCGGCGATCAAAAGATCCGTATCCGCAAAATACGGGGCGTGTACCGGGACCAGCCGCAACTGCACCGGCCACTGCCCGAGTTCCGACTCCTGGTGCAAATTCGCCCCGGAGTTTTTGGCCCCCTGCGTTTTCTTCAGCTCCATCGACCGTGAGCCCGGGCAGCCTCCGGAACCGGCCCCGCCGCAAGCCTGCTCAAAAGTGATATTTATTTTATTCTTTTTCAAAAACTCGGTAGCCTGTTTCAAATAAACCGATTCTCCGTGCTCCTGCAGGTGCTTTAAATGCGCCTTGATCACATTGGGCCCGTGTTTAACAATATTGGCCATTACCCTCTCCTCATCATAGGGCTGCGCCTCTCTTTCCTCAACGCTGATCGCCCCCTGCGGGCAATGCCCGATACAGGCGCCCAGGCCGTCGCAGAATAAATCGCTGATCAGCCGCGCTTTCCCGTCGATGATCTGGATCGCCCCCTCGGGGCAATTCGGGATACACAAACCGCACCCGTTACATTTAAGGTCATCGATATCAATGATCTTTCTTTTTGCCATGTTTAGCCCTCGATTAAAGAAGCGATGTTTATTTTCGCCAGCTGCGCCAGCGCGCCCTGTTCAATGAAATTTATTTTTTCCCTTAAAACGCACCTGCTCCGGTTCGGGCAGAGCTGTTTTTTCAAATAACAGCTGTCCCGGTCCAGCGGCCCCTGAAAAATGCTCATTACCTGGGTGATAAAAATTTTTGCCGGGGGTTTGTTCAGCTTAAACCCTCCCGCCTGTCCTTTAAAAGAAACCAGAGTTTTGGCCTGGCTTAACTGCTGCAGGATTTTACGCATGAACGGCCGGGGCACTCCTAAGATTTTTACCAGTTCGGTTACCGTCACCATCCTTTTTTGTTTGGCGATGTAACAAATAGCGCGTAAAGCATAATCCGTGTTACGGGTGATCAGTTTCATTCTGGTTTTCTCCTCAATTCTTAGGGAACGGTGCAATTGTTGTAATGATACCATATTAGTATCTTTTGTCAAGAAAAAAATAACTTTTTTAACTCAGGCTTACCAAAACTATCCCGATCACGATCAACCCGGTCCCTGCCCAACGCCGGGGGCCCATCTTTTCTTTGAGCACGAACCGGCAGGCCAAAGCGATAAAAATATAGTGCATGCTGTCGGCCGAAAAAGCAAAATTAAGGTCTGCCTTGGAAAGCACCACCAGCCAGATACCCAGTGAAATCAGGCTAAAGACAAAACCCAACCACAGGCGCGGCCGGATGATTAATTGAAAAATAAATTTTATTATTTTTATCGGATTGAGGGTAGCGCTAAACTGAAGGGAGTCGATCGCCGACTTTAAAAACAGCTGGTTGATGGTGTCGCAGAGGCTGGTTAAGGCAATCAATAAAAGTATAACCGGTACGCCTTCTCTCATTTGGCCAGCCCCGATTTTTCTTTACTGCTTAAAGAAACCAGGATTACCCCGGCCAGAATGAGAAATACCCCCATCCATCTGGCCGCGGAAATCTTTTCATGAAGGCCCATGATCGAAATAAGCGGGACCAGGATGTAGCTAAAACTGGCGATGGGCACGGCCACGCTCAAGTCTATCTTGGAAAGAATCAGCGACCAAAGAATGAAAACGGTTACTACCGTGAATAATCCAAACCAGAGGAAGGGGGATAAGATAACCACTTTAAAAAACGCCAAGGCGCTCGCCAGATCGGTCACCTGCATCGGACCGGCGGACAAAGTACTCTTTTTAAATAAAAAGTGTACCGTGGTTTCAAGGATATCGCTGACAATCAACAGGAGCAAAACTTTTAAAGTAACGTTTTTTTTATTCATCGATCTTGTTGCCTGAGATCCGAATCAAAATTATCCGGTTTTAAAATTAAGGTAAGCGGCCTAAGGATGAAGTTTAAGACCGGGTTATAGTGTTTGACGTAAGCAAAAAGCGGGACCAGTTTTCCCCCCAGCCTGATCTTCGGCTCATAATCGGTCTGACCGGGATGATAATGGCGCAGGGAATGGTCGATACACCACTGGATATTATTGACCCAACTGACAAAATACAAATGGTACCGGTTGGATACATCATAATCGAAACCGATAAATTTATCAATGAACAAATTATCGTAAACAAAACAAAGGTTAAAAGCCCCCAATTGATTATCGACATAATAAAGGAAGAAAATTGCCTGCGGGCCAAGATCCCGGGAGGCATTCAGGAAGAATGCTTTGGTTAACCGTTCAAACTTGGTCGAACCGCCGTGGTAAGCATTTTCATAAAGCTTAAATACCTGATCGATATGCGGGGAAATGTCCCGGATGGCCTCCACCCGCACATTCCCGTGCGCCCCGGTTTCTTTAAGTTTGCGCTTTAAATTTTTTCGGGTGGATTTTCCCAGGCTTTCCAGGTATTCCGGAAAGGATTTATAATTCACTTCCACGGCCACATTCGGGAAACTTTCCATCCGGGCAAACCCCTGTTTGAGCAAGGGATCCAAAAACGGACAGCCGGATTCGGGAAAATCCTTAAACATTATTAACCGGGAATTGGTTTTTGCCGCCAGCTCCTTTAATCCGGCATGCACCTCCCGGATAATTTTGGGATTATCGGCAAAACCCTGGCGCACCCCCAAAACTCCGAATTCCGAAAAAGGGGAGCCGCAAAACAGCGTTTTGGAGATAAGGAAGCGCGGGAAAATCCTGCGCAGGCATTTGATCGGCCCGCAAAACCACCCCTCTACGGCGATATCCAGGTTAAAATCCGCGGTAAATAACGGGGCGATGGACACCGGAGTATTGTCACAATAAACAACCAGGTAAAAAAAGGTAAAATCATCCAGGCCGGAGGCGGCGAGGAGCCTGTAGAAAGCGTAACTTTCCGGAATATCGCCGAAAACCGCGTCCCAATCATTTTTGCCGATCCGCTCGATATCCTCGTATATTTTAAAGGTAATTCCACCCATGGGCTTATTCCGGGATTTGCTCCTTTGTCCGCAAGATCAGAGTTAGCTTGAATTTCCAGGTATTTTAACATAAAATAGAAGAATCCATAAAAAGAAAAGGAAAAAATTGAACCTGTTCAGAGAGATCCCTCCAACCGCGGGTTGGCCGATTGATGCCGCAAGCCTGGCCAAAATAATCTTTACCCGGTATCCCGAAAAAGGATTGGAAAAAAAGTTCCAAAGCTACCTGGGGGCGCCGGCCACCGTGCTTACCTATTCCGGTACCGCCGCTTTTTATTTGATCCTGGAAAGCATCAAGCGGCTTTCGGATAAAAGGACCGTGGTCATCCCGGCTTTTGCCTGCCCGCTTATACCTTTAGCGATAAAAAAGGCCGGGCTTAAAATAAAGCTTTGCGATATCAACCCGGATAACTTCGATTTCGACTCCCTCGCGCTAAAGGAGATCTGCGCGCAGGAGAAGGATCTCCTGGCTATCCTGGCGGTGCATTTGGGAGGCATCCCCGCGGACCTGGATTTTATTTCGGGGATCGCCGGAAAAGAAAAAATATTCCTCATCGAGGATTGCGCGCAAAGCCTGGGGGCCGAATACGCCGGTAAAAAAACAGGGACAAAAGGGGATTTTTCTTTTTTCAGCCTTTGCCGCGGCAAAGGCCTGACCATTTACGAAGGGGGCCTGGCGGTCACTAACCGCCCTGAATATGCCGGAATCCTGGATTCCTGCGCCCGGCAGATCATGCCGGAAAATAAATTGTCCGAATCTTTAAAGATATTCGAATTATTCTGCTACAGCCTTTTTTACCGGCCGCAGCTATTCTGGTTTGCCTTCAGGCTCCCGCAAATATTCTGGCAAATGCGCAAGAATCCGGTAAAAGCCATGGGGGAATATTTCGATACCGATTTCCCGCTGCATAAAGTTTCCCGGTTCAGGGCAGCCGCGGGTTATTTCTTTTTTGACCGGATCCAGGAAAATGTCCGGGGGCAAAGGGAAAAAGCTGCGCTTTATTTATCCGCGCTGAAAAATATGCCCGGGGTTAAGCCGGTGGTCGAACCGGCCGGCACAAAAGCCAACTATCCTTATCTGGGGCTTGTCTTTGCCGATCCGACCAAAAGAGACGCCGCTTTAAGGACCCTGGGCAATCGCGGATTAGGGATCTCTATAATCTACCTGTATGCCGTCGCCGATTACCCGTATCTAAACGGGGTAGTGCCGCAAAGCGATTGCCCGCACGCCCGGGCCCTGGCCCGCAGCGCGATCACCGTAAGCACCAGCAAATTTTTAAAAAAAACCGATATTGATAATGTGGTTAAAGAACTGGAAAGGATTTTATGATAATTTTTTCAACTAAAGAAGACAGGCGGACCGAGGTCAATATCCCGGATACCGGTTTCTTTTTACCGGGAGATAAAAATTTATGTTTTCTCATTCACGGGCTGACCGGCACGGCCAGAGAAATGGGCTCCATCGCCCAAAGCTTAAACCGCAAAGGATTCTCAGTGGCCTGCCCTTTAATGGCCAACCACAATAAATCCATTTCCTGTCTTAAGCGTACCAGCTGGGAAGAAATTTACCGGTCTATCCGGGAAGTATTCCTGCAGCATCGGGATAATTACGAAAAAATATTTGTGGCGGGTTTATCTTTCGGCGCCCTGATCGGCATACTGCTGGCGGAGGAATTCCCCGAGAAAGTAAAAGCCGTGAATTGTTTTTCCCCCACCCTTTTTTTTGACGGATGGGCCAATCCGAAATTGAGAATCCTTCTGCCTCTCACCTACGTCACTCCGTTAAAATATTATTTTTACCTGAAAGAAGGATACCCTTACGGGATCAAAAACCAGCGCCTGCGTTCAAGGATAGAAAGTTTTTACGCCAAATCGGATTTATTCGATTACGGTAAGGTGCACCTTTACGGCTACCCGGTGATCCCGGTATCGAATATGTACCAGAATTACCGGCTGGCGAAAAAAGTAATGCGCTTACTTCCCCGGGTCAGGACCCCGATCCAGCTGCTCCAGGCCAAGGAAGATGACGTGACCAGCCCGAAGAATTCTTTTTATATCCGCGACCATATCGGTTCGGAAGATAAAACGGTGGTCCTGTTCGAAAATTCATACCACATCATTATTGCCGACCAGGAAAGAGATAAAGTCGCGGAAAAAACAGTGGCTTTTTTTGAAAAATATAAGGCTTAAGCGAATATTTCTTGAAGGATGTCCAGGTTGGTCTTTTCGTTCACCCGCAGGATCTCTTCTTCGGTAAAACCCTGTGCCGCCGGATGCCGGGGATGGTCCAGCCGGGAAACCCATCCTTTGATCCTGCCGGAAAAACAAGGGGCGGAATAATCCCCGGTAACATCCAAACCGATAATCTCCAGGTTCTCCCGCAGCACCCTGAGCATAGTGAGCAGCTGCTCTAAACGCAGGCACCCTTCCTCCCAGTTGGTCAACGCGAAATCTTTGGTCAGGCAATCTTTATCGATGGAAATATAAACTCTGCGCTCAGGCAGGCGTTTAATCAATCCCAGGGTAAACTGCGCTAAACCGGTGTTTTCCAGCTGGCTCCAGGAAATTTGTGTGGAAAAAAAATTCTTTTTTGCGGCAAGGGAATAATTCGAAGCGACCTTGCGCAGATAAACCCGGCTTGGGGAATGGCGGTAAGGATAAATCTCCAGGCGGTTATGGGCTAAAGCGCCCAGGCCGGCGGATTGCAGCGCCGGACCGTTTAAGTCCTGCGACCCCATTCCGATCAAAATACATTTAGTGATATTTTTATTTTTCAAGGCCTGAGTGACCCAGGAACCGCAGCCAAAACGCGGGGGCAGCCCGTCCCAGTCAGGATGGAAATCGAACACCACCAAAGTCGCCGGAGAACCGATCCGGCTGGTTAATATTTCGCTGATGTGGTGAAAATCCCCGGAGCCGGTAAAAGTGGGGTGATTTTCCGCGGGGGGAATGAGCGAGGAAATTTTATGGCGCAAGGAGGCGGAACAGTAAAGCCGGGCGCTGCCGGAAAACCCGGTCAGGTCGGTAATCCGGGAGGAATAACAAGACAGAAGCTGTTTTTGCCGGATAACGCTATTATCAAAATTCAAAATACGGATAACCTTATCCAGCATATACCGCTTTAGGACTTCTTCAATGCTCTAATCAGCGCCTCTTCGAAAAGCTCCACTCCCAGGTTGATCTCTTCTTCCGTGATATAAAATGACGGGGCAATGGTAAAAACGTTTTTATAATACCCGCCCACGTCCAGGATCAGGCCGCGGCGCTTTCCGCCGGTATTAAGCGTCCCGCTTAATCCCAGGTTAGTGATCTTATCGGTCAGCTCTTTATTCGGAGTATAGCCGTCCTTTTCGCAAATCTCGATCCTTAAAGCCAGGCCCAGGCCGTCCACATCCCCGATCTGCGGATATTTTTTCTGCAGTTTTTTAAGCTGGGAGACGAAATACTGGCCTTTACGCGGAATGGAGGTCGAAAAATCCGATTCCTCGATCAGCTTCATTACCTCCAGGCCGCAAGCGGTGCCCAGGGGATTACTGGAAAATGTCGCATGGGTAGAGCCCGGAGGAAAAACAGCGGGAGAAATTAATTTTTCTTTGGCCCAAACCCCGCTGATCGGGTTTAGCCCGTTGGTCAAAGCCTTACCGAAAACCAGGATATCCGGGGTAATGTTGAAATGCTCAATCGCCCAGAATTTTCCGGTACGATAGAAACCCATCTGAATTTCATCGTCGATAAAAAGGATCCCGTACCGGTCAAGGATCTCCTTTAGCCCGGCGTAATATTCCTGAGGCGGCACGATGTAGCCGCCGGTTCCCTGGATGGCTTCCGCGTAAAAAGCGGCAAATTCACACTTATTGTTCTTTTTATTGACTACCGAATAATACTCTGTTTCAAAAAGCCTTTCAAACTGCTTGAGGCAATAAAGGTCGCAAAAATCCCTTTTTTTGTCATAGGGGCAGCGGAAACAATAAGGATAAGGGACGAACATCGCCCGGTCCCCGAAATGCCCGAAACGCTCCCGGTAACGGAAGCTGGAAGTGATTGCCGAGGCCCCCAGAGTGCGGCCGTGATAACCGCCCATAAAAGCAAAGACCAGGCTCCGGCCGGAATAATTCCGCACTAATTTCAAGGAATCTTCCAGGGCGCTGGAACCGCCGACATTAAAATGGATCCTTCCTTTTTCTTCGAAAGTGCGTTCATTTTTTTGCGCCAATTTTGCGGCCAGCTCGATCTTCTCCCGATGAAGATACTGGCAGGCCAGCTGGGGCAGGATATCGATCTGGTTCTTTAAAGCGGTATTGAGCCGTTCATTCCGGTAGCCGAAATTTGCCGCCGAATACCACATCTGCAAATCCAGGTATTCCGTCCCCTGGCGGTCATAAAGATAGCTGCCTTGGGAGCTTTGGAATATGTTTAATTTATCGGCATAATGCACCGTATCCCCCCAGGAGCAGTATTTTGCCTCCAGTTCCAGCAGTTCATCCTGGTTAAAAACTTTTTTGTTTTTTTCTTTAGTCATTTGTTTTGGGCTCACTGTAGTTTCCTTTTTAAATAGGTGTTAACATCCCTTAAATTATGAAACCCCATATAATCCAACTTGCTTTCCTTAAGGTGCCGCAGGAGATGGTCCTTGGCAAAGATCACGTGCGCGTGTTTGGCCGGGCAGATATCCGATTCACCGTCTCCGACATAAATAATTATAGAATCCTTGGGTGATTTTTCCAGCAGATTTTTTGTCTTGCAGTGCGCGCAAATCTGGCAATCCTTATTTTTATACGGGTAATCGGTAACGATTTTTTCCCGGGAGAAACTCAGCTTATTGGCGTAAACCTTCAGCTTATTTATGCCGTTCATTTTTAACACCCGGTTAAGGATATAATCGTAATTATCGCTCAATACCAGCATTTTTACTTTTTTAGCCAGCAAAAATTTATAGAGCGGTTTAAAATAAGCATCCAGTTTTATTTTCGGCAGATAAGCGTCTAAGGTCTTTTTGTTTAAATCCATCCCCCGCAGCTGCCCCTCCAGGCAGGTCTTGGAGCCGATCCTCCCGCTTTTCCATCTTTTTTCCAGTTCCACCCATCGGTCATCCCGGGAAAAAAGCAAAAGCATGTTATCAAACACATCGCAGGTAGCGATAGTGTTGTCAAAATCAAAAAAGACGATGCATTTTTTAGGATTAAATTTATTTTCCGGTGTCATTTTAATAATTCTTAAGCATCCCTGTCTTAATGGGTTAAATTGCTGGCTAAAATCAACTCTGGCGATAAACCCGGTTTAGCCTGGGGCTTCTGGCGCGACAAGCCTGCTCTCCCTGGAACCTTCCCGAGTGAATCGAGGGCTTTAGGGTGGTGATCCAAGCGGCGCTTTTGAACCTAAAGCCTGAAGGCCGGGTTTGGCGCCGTTGAACAATCTAGCGGTTTAATTATTTTAAACCTAACCGCAAATGCTGTCAATACCAATTTAACCCCTGAAACCGGAGCCGAAAGCGCAAAAAACGGGTTTTTTCTTAAAAAACCCCCGGCAAATAAGTGCGGCAGGAGACGCACTTATTTTTGGCTAAGTGGGATTCCGAAATATCAAACCCCTCCCGCTTGATCAAAAGCTTGCGGCACCGGGAACAAAAGGTATCCTGCCCCCACGACCCGAAATTGCCCACGTAAATGTAATGTAACCCCTGGGCAATCCCGATATCATAAGCCAGCTTTAGCGTGCCCTCCGGAGTACTCTGGTAGTTTTGAAATTTGTAATCCGCGTGAAAACGCGAAATGTGCCAGGGGATCTCCCGGCTTACTCCGGCAATAAATTTGGCGATTGCCTCCAGCTCCTCGGGGGCATCATTTTCCCCGGGAATAACCAAAGTGGTGATCTCCACCCAAACCCCGGCAGCATGCAGCATTTTTATTGCCTCAAGCACCGGAGCCAGCCTGGCGGAACATATCTTTTGATAAGAAGCTTCTTTAAAGAATTTTAGATCGACATTGGCCGCATCCAGATAGGGGCTAACCTCAGCAATTGCCTCCGGGCTCATATATCCGTTGGTGACGAATATATTGCGCAGACCGGATTCCTTGGCCAGCTTAGCTGTTTCTAACGCGAACTCAAAATAGATCGTCGGCTCGGTATAGGTATAAGCGATGCTGCGGCAATTATTCCGGCGGGCCAGCTCCACCACCTGTTTGGCGGTGAAATCCTCTCCCCCGGGCGGCCCGGAGGAAGCGGCCTGGGAAATCTCCCAATTCTGGCAAAAGCCGCAGCGGAAATTACATCCTGCGCTGGCGATCGAAAAAGCGGTTGTTCCGGGAAGAAAATGATACAACGGTTTCTTTTCCACCGGATCGATATGGGCCGCCGCGATCTTGCCGTAATTAAGGGTATAAAGTACCCCGGAGATATTCTGCCTTACCCCGCAAAAACCGGATTTACCCTCCGGAATTTTACAGCCGTGCGCGCAAAGCTTACAGTGCACCTTAAGATTATCCAGTTTTTCATAAAGCTGGGCTTCTTTCATACGAATAAATGCACAAACTTTTCTTTGGGCAGGCAAAGCACTGCTTGCCCCTGCTCCGCTACGGTTCCCGCTTGGCGGTAAAGCACCTCGATTTTATCTAATCCGCGCGTATCCGTGTAAGCACCGACAATCTGGGAAGATAAAAAAATAAGTTCCGGATTAACCGCTCCCCTGGCCAGCGCGGTAGGGCCGGCCAGGTCTTTTTGCGGGCTGAATAAATGATCCCCGGTTCCGGCCAGTTGTTCCAGGAGATTATTTTCCCCCTGGTCCCTGCCGACTACCAGGCGGGTATTCTCGGCGATGCGAAAGTGCCGGCCGATTTTCAAGAGCTCCAGGTTCTCTAAATTCAATTCTTTGTGCTTCAGGAGTTCGATCAACCTTTTGGAAAAACACGGGTCAGTCAACAGGCAGCCTCCGGCGGGCTGGGCAGCGTAAGCGCTTAAGCCCCACTCTTTAGCCAGCCGCATCTGCGGGGTGCGTAAACGGCCGTTAAAACCCAGCAGCTTCTCCCGGTTGACCCACCCTTCTTTTTCCGCTAAGCTGGGAGGGAAAAACTGCGCCGAAAGCGGACGCAGCAGCAAATCCTCCAGCCCGCTTCTTTCCCGGATCAGCCGCAAGGCCTGTTTATTCTGGGACATCGGCCGCTGGCCGAGCACCTCTCCGGTGACGACAAACTTAGCCCCCCACTCCGCCATCAATTCTTTGGCCCGGCCAAACATCAGGATCTTGCAATCGATACAGGGGTTCATATTCGAACCAAACCCATAGCGCGGTTCTTCGATAAGCTTGAGGAACTGCCGCCCCAAGTCTTCCTCCATTATTTTTATACCGATATCCGGGAAACTCTCTTTAAGATTGATCTTACAGAAAGGGATTTTAAAATGCAGCCCGATCACTTCGCATCCCTGGTCGGAAATAAGCTTGGCGGCCAATAAACTATCCAGGCCTCCGGAAATCAAAGCTAACGCTCTTATCTTCATCGAATTTATTTAAAAGGTTAACAAGGTAAGAATTTTTTGGCGGCAGCCATTAAGATGATGCCCAGCAAGAAAGCGGCAAAAGCCAAAGTGGCGCGCTGCTGGTCTTTTTCTTTATGTACTTCCGGGATAAGGTCAGACATCGCGATATAGATAAATCCTCCGGCGGTGAGCGGCATGATAAATTGGGCGAAGTTTACCATAAGATCGGAAATAAAATAACCCGCCAGCGCCCCGACGATCGCCATCAGCGCGCAAACAAAATTATAAAATAAGGCTTTTTTACGGCTAAACCCGCCGAAAATAAGCACTCCGAAATTCCCCAGCTCTTTGGGAATCTCATGCAGGATGATCGCCAGTGTGGTGATCATCCCCAGCTTAATGGAAATAACAAAACTGGCGGCAATGGCGATACCGTCGATAAAATTGTGGAAGGCTTCCCCGAAAAGGTTGAGGTAGGTAAAAGCGTGGATATGGCAGTCCTTATCGTGGCAATGCCTCCAATGCATATACCTTTCCATCAGGAAAAATATAATGATCCCCAGGATCAGGGAATAAAACACGCTGCTACTGTTTAATTTTTCGAGCGCTTCCGGAAGGAGATGCAAGAACGCGCTGCCCACAAGTGCCCCGGCGGAAAAACCGATCAGGCCGAACAGGATCTTATGCAGCAGGTTCTCCCTGATCGCCAGGGTAAAAATGCCGACCAGAGAGATAAGGCTGACTAAAAATGTGCTGGCGAGGATCCAGAGTAAGACCATCTGTAGGAATTTAGCCTAAATTAGGTTTTCTGCCTTTATTGGCTTTTTTGGAGCGCCAATTAAGTTTGCCTCTACGTTTTCTTTTTCCCATTTTTTCCTTTCTTAAACCTGCTGTTTATAGTGTCAAACACCTGTCCCCCGACCTAACTCCGGGGGCTGCTGTAATACTTCTGCGGCACATTTTGAGCGGTAAAATTACCGGCTTCGGACAGGCAGTCGTAGATCACCTTGCCCATCGGGGTGCCGGCATAATCACTCAACCCCTCCTTAAACACTTTATCCTGGGGGAATCTTGTTTTTTTCCCCGGATTTTCCACCACCTGGCTTTGAATGTCCCGGCTGCTGACCACTTCAGAGCTGGCCCGATCGATAATCCGCAGGGAAAGCTGCATATTCGCCTTATTTTGGACCTCCCCCAACAATCCCCCCATAAAACTGCTGGCGCTGCTGCCTCCGCCGGCCAGGCCGGATTTACCTCCGGAGTTTTCCGGTACGAACTCAATGATCCCGACACTGATGATCAAGTCCGCATCCTGAGGGGGAACGATCACAAAACGCCTGGTATTGTCCAGGATATTGACAAAATATTCTTTCAGCGCCTGGCTGACCTGCGCGTCAAGCCCGGAAGTCTTTACTTCAAAATCGCTAACGGCGATCTTCGCCTGGGGCCCCAGGTAAGGGCCCTGCTCCGCGGCGGAATTTTCATCGGGTTTATGCGGCGTCGAAGAACAACCGTTTAAAGCTAATAAAAGGCCGGCGAAGATTAATAACCGAAATTTTTTTTTCATAACGTTTTTAATATATTACCTATTTCACGGACTGTCAAGGGAAACTCCTTTAAACCAATCTATCCAGGGAGTCGAGGGAAGCGATGATCTTAAAGGGGGCTTCTTTTTTGATCTGCGCCTTGCTGCTGGAACCTCCGGTGACAATAATGGTGCTGATTCCCGCCCGGCGCCCGGCCTGGGCATCGATCACCATATCCCCCACATAAATGGCTTGCGCTTTCTTCAATCCAGAACGTTTCACTATTTTATTTAACATTTCCGGGTGAGGTTTACCGTGGGCCGCCTGGTCGGCGCAAAGCACATCATCGAAAAAATGCTCTATCTTCAGGTGCTTTAAAAGGATATGCGAAAATTTATTGGGACGGTTACTGGCAATCGCCAGCCGGCAACCCTTTGCCTTTAGTTTACGCAAAACCCGGCGCACAAACGGAAGCAGGTGAGAGTATTTAAGCAGGCTCTTTTGATGATGCCTCCGGTATAAGTTTAACGCGTTTTTTAGATCCGCGGCGGGGACAAAAGGCTTAAGCAGGTTGCGGTCCCCCCACCCCACCAAACGCCGCACAGTGCCGGTACTTTTAGTCTTTAAGCCCAGCCGGCGCATCACAAAATTGAAACTCTCACCGATCGCCGTGTAGGCATCGACCAGGGTGCCGTCTAAATCAAAAATAATTAATTTAACTTCTTGCATCGTAAATGGGCTTGAAAAATTTAGGCAGGGTTAAGAACCCTGCCTAAAAATTGTATTTAATAAATTTATCCCTGAAAATACCCTAAAAAAACCAGCCTTTTATTGGGCCTGGGCGGCTGGCGCTGATTCCTGGACCGGAGCAGAGGTCGCTGCCGATTCCTGTGCCGGGGTAGAAATTGGCGTCGATTCCTGCATTGCAACCGGAGCAGAGGTCGCTGCCGATTCCTGTGCCGGGGCTGCCGGAGTAGAAACCGCTGCCGGTTCCTGGATTACGGGAGCCTGACTCATGTCGCCCGCAGCACCGGAGGCATTAACCGCCGGGGTTGCCGGAGCCACGGCGGTGCTTTCTACCACCGGTGAAGAAGTATCTTCCGGTTTTTCCAAGCTGATATTCTTGGCGAGGTTGCGATTATCCGGGCTGCTGACATAATCGATACTTAAAGTATCTTTTAATTTCAGCTCACTGAAATCCTTAACGTTTTCAAAGGTAGTTTTATCATCAACCGCTAAAACCAGGTCTTTTTCCTGGTCAGTTTCATAATCAAGGTACTTTAAAGTTATGGTTTTGGCTTGCGCGTCCAGGTCCGTCACTTCTCCCCAAGCCCACTGGATCTCCCCTTCTTTTGAGGCAGTTTGGTTAGTGATCAAAACGGAATCTGGAGTGGCGGCAGAATCCTGGGCAAAGACAATTTGCGCAGCAGTCAGCGTAATTATTGCAATCCCGGCCAAAACAACCATTTTTTTCAAACTCATCTTATGCCTCCTTTAAAGTTATTTTCAAACTATCACAAGTTGTGCGGCTTGTCAAGCTATCTATAAAACAGGAGATAAAGTTGTTGGCTGGGCTTGTTTTAGCCCAAGAATCAATAAAGCGCCGCTTTAACCCGGGCGCTTATCTTGGAATAAACCGCTGTTGCCAGGGAAATCTTCAGGAGATCCCCCAGGATAAACGGGGCGAATCCCAGCAAAAATGCCTGCCCCCAGGAAGCGGAGATACTTATTTTAAGCCAAAACGTGCCGCTGAATAAAATTATACAATCCGCAACCAATAATTTCAGAAAAACCTCCGGGGCAGCGGCCTTTTCTCTGTTCAGGAGGCTGCCGGCAAAAACAGAAGCCAGGACAAAACCGGCGATATACCCTCCGGTCGGCCCCAAAAGGTAAAGGCTCCCGCTTCCGGACCCGGTAAACACCTGTTGGCCGGTAAAACCCAGGAGCAAATAAGCCGACTGCGTAATGGCCCCTAGTTTTCTTCCCAAAAGCGCAGCGCCCAGCAAGACAAAAAAAGTCTGCAGAGTAAGCGGCACAGGAGTAAACGGCAAGGGGATGCGCACGAAAGCCGATAAGGCAGTTAAAATAATAAAAGCGGTCACCGCCAAAACGCGGCAAAGCTTTTTATCGCTGATTAATTCTCTGGTAACAATGATCTCCATCTTAAACTCTCTCCTTATTTGATTTGGAATTCTATATATTATATATGAAAACCGGATAATAGCAAAAAGAAACTGGGGTTAGATCTTTTTAGATCTAACCCCGTTGTTTTAACGCGGTTATCGAAAGTGGCGGCGGTTTATTCCTTGGCGATCGCCAAAGTAATCACTCCGGCTAAAATCAGGAACAAGCCGATACAGCCCTTAATGATCACTAATAGATCCGCCCAAAAATTCAGGAGCGCCAGGCCTCCTAAGCCTAAAAACACCAATCCCAGGATAACCTTAAGCGCCATCCCGCCGATCTTTTTAGAACCGCAGCAGCTTGCTTCTGTACCGCAACATTTCTTCTCATCTCCCATTTTTGCCTCCTTAAAGATTGTTTTTCTCCTAAACCAACAGGCCTTTGGCTATGGCTAAGAAGCTTACGACGCCGGACGGCTTTTCCACCGGCGGTGGATCCAGCCCCATTCCGCCGGATACTTGCGGATGTAATTCTCGATTATATTCGTAAGCTTCTGGATATTTAAAAGAATGGTTTCCTGCGGATCCTGGGCCTCTTCTATTTTTAATTCCGGCTCGATAATTATCTTGTGCCGGTCACCCGGTTGGCGCAGAATAAAACAGGGCAGCAAAACCGCTTTTGTCCTTTGCGCCAGGATTACCGGGCCGGTGGCGGTGGCCGCTTTTACGCCGAAGAAATCCACGAAAACCCCGCCGGTGCCGAAATTCTGGTCGATCGGTATAAAAATCACCTCATTATTCCGCAACGCGCTGATCGTGGCGTTTACGCAAGCGTTCCGCGGCTGGCTATAAATAGTTTTAACCCCGAATTTTTCCCTTTTCTTAAAAAATAACCGCTCCATCCTTTCATCGCGCATCGGCTTCATGATCCCGCCGATCTTATAACCTTCCGTAGCCAGCCTGCCCAAAAGCAGGGGAAAATTTCCAAAATGCGCGCTGACCAGGATCACCCCCCGCCCCTGCTGCAGTGCTTTATCCAGATTATCCCGGCCGCAAATTTCTACCCGGTCTTTTAAAAGCTGGGGCTTGTCGAAAAAAAACATCAGCTCCACCGCGCTTTTGGCGATATAAATAAAACAGTTTTTAGCGATCTCTTCGATCTCTTGCGCGGATTTTTCCCTGCCAAAAGCGGTGTTCAGGCTGCCCAGAGCGAGCTTTTTCTGTTTTTTGGCAAAAATATACGCCATCCCCGCCATGTTTTTGGCAAAGGAATAAAGATAGGCGGTAGGAATTGCCCTGACGATCGAAGAACATATGCTTAAACCGAGCCAGGCCGCTGGCCGGCTAATACTTTGGCGGATTTTTTTAGCGTCCATATGAATTTAGGTTAGCAAAATTATAGCAAACTGCCTTTAAATTGCAAGATAAATTGGCCGGGGCGTACGCTTCTTTCCCCCCGCCGCCGAGATTTTAAAGCTTATAGCCGATTTTACGCAAGAGCTCCTTACGCCAGGCAACATCTGCGCTTTCTTCCAGCCCCTGGGGAGAGGCCCCGTCAATTACTCCCAATATCCCCCGGCCGCTTTGGCTGCGGGCGACAATTACCTCCACCGAATTAGCCGTAGCGCAATATATGTTGCACACCTCCGGGATATTTTTAATCGCGTTTAGGACATTGAGCGGATAAGCGTTTTTAAGAAAAACAATAAAACTGTGGCCGCAGCCCAGTTCCAGCATATTCTTGCGCGCCAGATCCAAAAGTTCCGGATCATTGCCTTCGCTTCTTACCCGGCATGCGCCCGAAGCTTCAGCAAAGGCCAGGCCGAATTTTATCCCCGGGACGGCGCTGACCAGCGCCTCATAAAGATCCTCCACTGTCTTAATAAAATGGCTCTGCCCTAAAATAAAATTTAAATCCTGGGGTTTATTGATTTTCACGGCTTCCAGTTCCAGCATTCCAGCCTCCTTTTTTTCTTAAACGCTTTAAAGCCTAAGGCGTCCGCTCCTTTATTTGAGTTTAATTTTCCGGAACACTACCAGGTCTACGGGCAAGCTTCCGTGATAAGCTTTCAGCGCAGTTAAAGCGTGGTCCGGGTCACCCAAAAGTTTAAGCGGAATTTTTATGGTCAAAGAATCTCCGGAAATAACCGCGCGCACCAGCGGATCTTTCAGCCGGGCCTTACCGTCGAATATTTTACAGCTTTTGCCGATATTAATAATCCGGACCTTGGGCATCTGGGCAAAAGGCGTGCCCTGGCGGTAACCGAAAATATACAAGATTACGCCAAAGCGTATCCCGGATCTTTTCGGTTTATCCAGCCGCACAATAAGATTCCCCCCCTCAACGGCATAGCTGACTGATTCTTTTTCCGGAGCGGTTTCTTTTTTCAAGCCGGACGGGAATGTTTCTTCGCGGGCAAGATCAGAGGCGTCGGAGTAAACCAGCTCCCTGCCCGGCACCGCTGTCTGAGGTTTTAATTCCAGTTCGGGATAATCGCTGAAAAGCTCGCTTTTCCTGGCGAAGGAAAGCAGATAAAAAGCGTGGGAAGCGGTCTGGCTTTTATAAAAGAGGATCGTCCGGTATTTTTTATCCACCTGCGCCGGGTTTAAATCCAGACGCAGCCAGCGGAGAGGGGAATCCTTGAACTTTTCCGGAGGGTTAAGCTCTAAATCCGGATGGTAAAACCGCGGTTTAGGCCAGCCGACGCAATGCACAAGATAAGGATAAACTTCCGGCCTGGGTATCCGGCCCTCAAGCTCACTCAACGCTATCTGCAGGAAAAGATAGAGGGTTTTATGGTCTACATTCACATCGGCCGGATGCGAAACAAAAATTTTATCCGGCTGGTAATCCAGGATCTGCCGGGAGATATCGGTGAGGATATTTTGCCCCACATATTCCACTCCGTAGGAAGGTTCATCTTTATAGGGGACCTTGGAGATCCGGGTCAGCCGGTCGCGGAATGGCTTGCCGGCCTGCCAATATTTGGTAAAGATCTCAAAGGTGCCGTAATCCGGGTATCCTAAAAATACCAGGTCTTTTTCAGATAACCCTAAAAATTTCATCGCTTTGATCGCTTCCTTCTGGCGCACCTCCCCCAGGTGGATAAATTCACCCTGGCGCAGGGTAATCCTTCTTTCATACACGATAAAAGCAAACTCATTATGGTCGCCGTTGGTCAAATAAACTATCCTGACCCGGGCCCCGGCTTTAAGCGCATCCTGGATCACTCCGGCGCAGCAAATCGCTTCATCATCCGGGTGCGGAACAAGAATCATGATCCTTTCATCTTTTTTAAATACCCCGAACTCCGCATGGCGGTCCTGTCCGGACAAGAGCGGCTTTTTTACGCCGGCACACCCACAGGACAATAAAACAAGCAGCAATATGAATAAGCTTATTTTGCGCATTTTCTTCATTTTAGCATTTAACTGAATTTTTACAAAGCTAAAACCTTAATTGACATTTACAAACCCTGAGGGATGTTATACAATGCCTTTATGACCGCCAACATAGAAGACCATTACCGCCTGATCAGAAGGATCCTTCTGGCTGTACTGGCGTTAAACTGGACCGTGGCGCTGGCTAAGATCATCTACGGATTAAGCAGCCGCTGCTCCAGCATGACTGCGGACGGATTCCATTCTTTAGGCGACGGTACTTCCAATCTCATCGGGTTGATCGGAATCCATTTCGCCTGCCGGCCGGTAGACAAGGACCATCCTTACGGGCACAAAAAATACGAAACCTTATTCTCCCTGGGGATTGCCGCCATGCTCTTCCTGGTCTCCTGGAACCTGCTTAAGACAGGCTGGCTGCGTTTGCACCATCCGGTTGCCTTTCAGGCCGACTGGCGGAGTTTTACGATAATGCTGGTGACCTTGACGATAAACTTCCTGGTCATGCGCTATGAGTATAAAAAAGGCCGGGCTTTAAAAAGCGATATCCTGGTTTCGGATTCCCTGCATACCCGGACGGATATTTTTACTTCCTTGGCCGTAATTGTCTCTTTGATCGTAACCAGCCTGGGGTTTCCTTTGATCGACCCTATCGTCACAATCATGATCTCCCTGTTTATCGGGTACGCTGCCTTTGAAATCGCCAAACAAAGCTCCGACGTCCTTTGCGATACCGCGGTCTTCCTGGATGACCAGAAGATTATCGACCTCGTATTAAAAACGGCCGGGGTAACTTCCTGCCATCAGATCCGCAGCCGCGGCCGGATGGACGATATCCATATCGATTTACATGTGCTGGTTAATCCCGATATGCACATGGATGACGCCCACCGGATAAGCGACAGCATCGAGGAAACGATCAAATCCGGTATTCCCGGGATTACCGACGTGGTCGTGCATATGGAGCCCGATGACGAGACAAACATCCCCGGCACCGCGGGGAAAAAACCTGCTTTGCGCAAATCAAAATCTAAAAAATAACCTCACCCTCTTTTCCTGCATAAGTAAAATACCGCAAGACCAATATCAAGCAGAAGGCAAAGCAAAATAAAATAATCTCCGTAACGGTTATAAATAGTGCGCCTGCCCGCAAACAGGCACACCTCCCCGCTCAAGTATCCCGGGACAAAAATCTCCTTGCCCCGGCGGTCGGCCACCATACCCAGGACCCTGCCTGCCGGATCGATTATCCCGGAAATCCCTGTATTGGCTGCCCGGGCCAGGTAAACCCGGTTTTCTACGCAGCGAAAAACCGAAGCGGCAAAATGCTGGTAGGGGGCGCTGCTTTCTTTATACCAGGCGTCATTGGTGATATTTACCAGGAACCCGGCGCCGTTTTTAACAAACTCCCGGGAAAGCTCCGGAAAAAGATCCTCAAAACAAATCAACACCCCGAAATCGGCCGGCCGCTCCGATAAAGCCGGGCGCAGGCGGAAAATGGTATATTCTTTACCCGGCGTGATATCCCCGATCGGAGCAATCGTCTCTAAAAAAGGGAATACATTCTTAAGCGGGATATACTCGCCGAAAGGGACCAGGTGCAATTTGTCGTAGGAAGCCGCAACCGAACCGGCGGGATTGATCAGCAAAGCGCTGTTAAAATAATCTCCCGCGGAAAATGAAACTGCCCCGGTTAAAATCTCCGTCTGCAGCCGGCCGGCCAGGGAAAAAACCCGGTCATATTCCTGCTTATCCCTTCCCCACAAACCCGGCACAGAAGCCTCCGGCCAAATGATCAGATCCGGCCTGTCTTTAACGGCGGCAAGGCTCAACTGTTCATAACGCTCCTGGATAAAATCTACCTGTTGCCTATCCCACTTCAGCTCCTGGGCGATATTGCCCTGGATCACTGAAATTCTTACCCGGCCCTGCGTATTACGGTCCGGCGGCTGATTTAATTTAACCCAACCGTAACCGGTAACCAAAAAAAGCAGAAAAAAAGTAATGCCGAATATTTTTTTTCCGGCGGATTTACGCAAAAGTAAATAAAACGCGGCATTGACTAAAATTACCAGGAAGGAGACCCCCCAGGCCCCGGTAATGTCGGCGACCTGGATAACCGCTAAATTTTTGTATTGGGAAAAGCCGGTCAAGGCCCAGGGCAGCCCGGTAAATAAATGGCTGCGCAGATATTCCAGTAAAACCCAGCCGGCCGGGAGAAAAAATAAGCGGCCGACCGGCGGAATGAAACGCGCTAAATAAATAATGCCGCCAAAAAGGGCAAAATAAACGGAAAGATATAAAATTAAAACTATCTGGCCCAGGAGGGTTACATGCACCAGCCACCAGACGCAGATGCTCCAGAAAACCAAACCGCATAAAAAAGCGATAAACAGGGAGGAACGCATGGATTTATTTTCCAGGGCAATGAAAAGAGGGATAAAAGCACACCAAGCAAGCGGCCAAAGATTGAAACTGGAAAAGGAAAGGGAGGACAATACTGCCGCGAGGATAGCCAGGCCGGCGGGCATCATTCTCCGCAGCACTTCTTATATTTTTTTCCCGAGCCGCAAGGGCAGGGTTCATTGCGCCCCACCTTCTGCTGGGCCTGCGCGGGTTTTGCCGCTTGAGCGGCGGATGGCCCGGAGGGCAGCGCAGCGCTCTCCTGGGAGGAAGCATTGACGGCAAAATTGGCGGATTCCGGATGGCTTAACTCCGTGGGCAAAGAACTGAATACCCCCTGAAACCTTTCCGGACGGGCCGCCTCTAATTTATAAACGGTCTGCACGGCATCTTCTTCGATAGCGCCGATCATCTGGGAAAACATTTCAAAAGCCTCGCGCTTATATTCGATCAACGGGTCCCTTTGCCCGTAAGCGCGCAGGCCGATCCCCTCGCGCAAACTATCCATGGCATAAAGGTGGTCTTTCCATTTGCTGTCGATGATCTGCAGAAAAACCATGCGCTCCAGATTCCGCAGCATTTCTGCGCCGATCAATTTTTCTTTATTCTCGTAAGCCTTCAAGAGCTCCGCGGTCAATTTCTCTTTAGCCTCGGCATCATTTTGCCCGTTAAATGCCTGCGGATCAAGCTGCAGCCCGAAATTCAAGTTCATAAAATTAGTCAAGCCGGCGCTGTCCAATTCCGCCGATTCCGCCTGCTTGTAAATTTTTGAATAATCGTCGACCAGGCGGGCAATGATCTCGATAATGTTCTCCCGTAAAGAAAACCCTCCCAGGATCTGACGGCGCTGGCCGTAAATTATCTCCCGCTGCTTATTCATTACATTGTCGTATTCCAGGAGCTGTTTGCGGATCTCGAAATTATGCTGCTCAACCCGCCTTTGGGCGATCTCGATGGAACCGCTCACCCAGGGATGTTCGATAACCTGGCCTTCCTCCAACCCCAGCTTTTCCATTAACCCGATGATCCGGTCGCTTCCGAACAGCCGCATCAGATCATCTTTTAAAGACACATAAAAACGGGAACTGCCCGGGTCCCCCTGCCGGCCGCTCCGGCCGCGCAGCTGGTTGTCGATCCTCCTGGCTTCATGGCGCTCGGTACCTAAAACATGCAGCCCCCCAGCTCCACCACCTTATTATGCTCTACCGCGGCAGCCGCTTTATAATGCTCCAGTATTTTTTTGTATTCAACGGCGTAATTAGGATCCTGGGGATCTAATTTCTGCTTGGCCACGTTCCTGGCGACAAATTCCGGGTTGCCTCCCAAAAGAATGTCCGTGCCTCGGCCGGCCATGTTCGTGGCGATAGTTACCGCTTTATAGCTTCCGGCCTGGGCGATGATCTGGGCCTCCATTTCATGGTATTTAGCGTTGAGGACCTGGTGCTTAACCCCCCGGCGCTTAAGCATCTCCGAAAGTTTTTCCGATTTATCAATGGTGACCGTACCCACCAAAACCGGTTTTCCCGAATTACTCAATTCCACGATCTCTTCGACTACCGCGGCAAATTTCTCTTCTTCTGTTTTAAAGATACGGTCCGGATAATTCTTGCGTACTAAAGCCTGGTTGGTCGGCAAAACGACCACATCCAGCTGATAAATACTTTTGAATTCATTGGCCTCGGTAAAAGCGGTCCCGGTCATCCCCGCCAATTTTTCATACATCCGGAAATAGTTCTGGAAGGTGATCGTCGCCAACGTCTGGTTTTCCCGTTCGATCTTCATCCCTTCTTTGGACTCGACCGCCTGGTGCAGGCCGTCGCTCCAGCGCCGCCCGGGCATTAAGCGGCCGGTGAATTCATCGACGATGATCACCTCTCCGTCTTTGACCACATAATCCACATCCCGCTCGAAGAACTCCTTGGCGCGCAGCGCCTGGATCGTATGATGGCGGTACTCGATCGTCTCCAGCGCGTGCAAAGTATCCACCCCCCAAAGCCTGGAGGCCTTGATCTCTCCGGCCTCGGTGAGGGCGACGGTCTGGGCCTTTTCATCCGCCACATAATCAAAGCCTTTACCCAGGTCTATCCCCTTGTATTTTGCGTCAATCTCATCCCGCTCGGTCACCCGGCGGCCGGTCAGCTGTTCCACGATTTTCTTGGCGGTATAATATTTATCCGTGGATTCTTCCGCCGGGCCGGAAATGATCAGCGGGGTGCGCGCTTCATCGATCAAAATGGAATCCACCTCGTCCACGATCGCATAATAAAACGGGCGCTGCACCAGGTCCCCGGTAGAATATTTCATATTATCGCGCAGGTAATCAAAGCCGAATTCATTATTGGTGCCGTAAGTGATGTCACAGGCATAGGCGATCTTCCTTTGTTCATCCGACATATCGTGCTGGATGGTGCCGACGGTAAGGCCGAGAAACTCATAGATCGGCCCCATCCATTCCCGGTCGCGCCGGGCCAGATAATCGTTGACCGTAACCACGTGCACCCCCTTACCCAGCAAAGCGTTAAGGTAGGCAGCCAGGGTCGCCACCAGGGTCTTACCTTCCCCGGTAGACATTTCGGCGATGCGCCCTTCATGCAGGATCATCCCGCCGATGATCTGGACGTCAAAATGCCTCAGGCCGATCGTGCGCCGGCTGGCCTCGCGGACCACCGCAAAAGCCTCCGGAAGGATCCCGGCAAAGATCCGGTTGCGGCTGATCTTTAATTTTTCTTTCAGCTTTTCTTTTTCTTCGGGCATCGCCACGTTAAGCATCGCCTGCTGCAGTTCTTCCAGTTCAGAATTGATCTTGGCGGATTCTTCCCACAAATGCCGGCGGAATACCTCGGTCTTGGCGGCCAGTTCGGCGTCGGTCAAAGCGCTGATCCGCGGTTCCAGGGAATTGACCTGGGCGGCCAGCCTGGACAACTCCACCATTTTATCCATCGACGGGGAAGGCAGTTCCGCGTGCAAAGTGACCTTTAACCCCGGATACCTTTTACTGATCTGGGCCTGCTTACTCTGGAGCAGGAGTTTTTTAATTAAACCTAACATACTTTCCTTTATTTTTGCGCGGCAAATTTAAGATAAGCCTCGATGAAATCATCCAGGCCGCCGTCTAAGATCTTCTGGCTGTCCCCGGTTTCAAATTCTGTGCGGTGGTCCTTGACTAAATTGTAGGGATGTAAAACATACGAGCGGATCTGACTGCCCCACTCGATCCTCTTTTTGTCGGAATCCTTTTGCCTGAGCGCTTCGTCTTTTTTAAGCTGCTCGGCTTCGTAAAGGCGGGCTTTAAGTATTTTTAAAGCCGTGGCTTTATTCTGGTGCTGCGAACGCTCATTCTGGCATTGCGCGACGATTCCGGTAGGTAAATGGGTGATCCTTACCGCTGAATCCGTAGTGTTGACGCTTTGTCCGCCGGCCCCTTTGGAGCGATAGACATCGATCCGCAAATCGCTTTCCTTGATCTGGATATCCAGTTCTTCTTCGATCTCCGGGATCACGTCCACCGAAGCGAAAGAAGTGTGCCGGCGCTTATTGGCGTCAAAAGGCGAGATGCGCACTAACCGGTGTACCCCGCGTTCGGATTTCAGGTAACCGAAAGCATACGGGCCTTCGATGAGCACGGTGACGTTCTTTATCCCCGCTTCTTCTCCGTCTAACAGGTCGATCGTTTTGACGCTATAGCCGTGGCTTTCGCCGAAACGGCTGTACATCCTTAAAAGCATTCCCGCCCAATCGCAGGATTCCGTCCCCCCGGCCCCGGAATTAATGCTTAAGATCACGCTGTTCTTGTCGAACGGCCCGCCCAAAAGCACCTGAAATTCTAATTTATCGATCACCCCGATAAGGGTGGCGGCGGTGCGTTTTATATCCGCAACCAGCTCCTCATCGCTTTCTTTAACCAGCGGGACCAGCTCGGCCAGCTCCTGATATTTTTTGTAAGCCGCTTCCCAGGGCTCTACGGTAACTTTAAGATTTTTTAATTCCTTAACGATGCGGGTGGATTTTTCGGAATTATTCCAAAACCCCTCTTCCGACATTTCCTGGTTTAAAACATCGATCTTTTGCCTTTTGCGGGCAACGTCAAAGATAACCTCTGAGGTTTTCCATCCGGACGCCGATCTGGGCAATTTGCGTTTCGATTTCTTCAAGCATGGATTAATCTCCTAAGGTTTTAAAATGTTTGGAATGTCCTTACGGCTTTTTGATGCCCCGGTAAGCCAGCATAAACTCCTCGCGGCTGTCAGCGGCTGCCGCGGCATCCTCCAAAGCCACCTTGCCTTCCTGCACCAGTCTTACCAGGGATTGATTAAACGATTGCATGCCGAACACCGTGCCGTCGTCGATAAAATGGGGGATCTCCCAAATTTTACCTTCGCGGATCAACCGGCTGATGGTCGAGGTCAAAAGCATCACTTCATAAGCGGGGACCCGGCCCACTCCGTCCTTGGCCGGGACCAGACGCAAAGAAATTACCCCTTTTAAAAGCGAGGCCAGCTGGTTGCTTACCTCCTGATGCTGGTGGGGAGGAAAAAGATTGATCAGCCTTTCCACGGTCTGGGAGGCGTTGATCGTATGCAGGGTACTTAAGACTAAAACCCCGGTTTCCGCGGCCGCCATCGCCGCCGAAACCGTATCATAATCGCGGATATTGCCGATAAACATGACGTCAGGGCTTTGCAAAGTAAAAGCGCGCAGCGCTACCGGATAGGTGGACACGTCGATACCCAGCTCACGCTGGTTAATGATCGACTGCTTATCCTCAAAGGTAAATTCGATCGGCTCTTCGATGGCTAAGATGTGTTTCCTGGCGTTAGCGTTTATATACTCGATCATGCTGGCAATGGTCGTGGATTTTCCGCTGCCCATGCTTCCGGTCAGCAGCACCAGCCCACGGGTCTCCATGGCAAGTTTCTGCAGAATCTCCGCGGGAAGATTGAGCTCTTCAAAAGAAGAGATCTTGTTGCGCACGTTGCGGATAACAATCGACGGCCAGTTCCTCTGGGTGAAGATGCTTACACGGAAACGGCGGTTAAATTCGGCCAGGTATACCGCAAAATCCACATCCATCTTGCTGCGGAAAACCTCAAGCTGTTTACTGTTGGCCAATTGTTCCGTGGCAAACATCACATCTTCAATGCTCAACACCCGGGTATCCATCGCCACCACTTTTCCGGCGATGCGTAAACGCGGTGTGCCTCCGGCGCGAAAAAAAAGGTCGGAAGCTTCCCGGGAGACCATTTCCTGCATTAATTTTTTAATATCCATCTTTCCTCCGGAATAATGTAATTGAGGAGACCGTTAACCTGCTAAAATAATTTTTTTTATTATAACACTTTATTGCCTTTTAACGTAGGATTAAATTCCATATACCGGGCCAGCATCAGCCTGGTCTGGGCGTCGATTGCCGGAGCGGAACCGACAATCAAAATAATAAACGGTACAAAGATCCATTCGATAATTAAAAGCCCCTGCTTTAACCAGCTGGTCCCTTTCGGCCGGGGAGGCAGAATGGTCCAGCTTAAGAATACCCAGGTCAGGCTGGTCAAAAGGGTAAACCGGAACAATAGGCCGGTGATCTTGGGCAGATTATAAGCGATCGACATCTGGCTGAAGAAAGCCCCTCCGAAAAATATGGGCAACGGGCCGATAAAGACCAGGATTACCGCCCAAACCGCCCAGGTGACATGGCTTTCCAGCAGATGGAAGGACCGCCTTATTTTACTCACCAGGGGGATTTTATTGTTTTTTATAAAACCGCTGACGACAAAAGGAAAATTCTCTACCCCCCAGGCCCACCTTCTTTTCTGTTTATACTGCACCGCGATCGTGCGCCAGAGGTTGCTGGAATAAGCCGCATCCAGGGAAACGGTGACATACAGCGGGACGACCCGGTAATCCCCGTTATAGTGCAAATACCCTTTCCAATAAATAACCGAATCATCCGAAATCATATTCGTCGGCCAATAATCGATTGCCACCAGGGTCTTAAAACTCATGCTGTGGCTGGAAAAGGTAACGAACTTTTCCAGGCGCATGCTTTCGATCATCTGGCAGAATGAGCTGCTCACTTCGATCAGCCTGGCCAGGGAAGGCGCCTGCCAGATATTGTTATTGTAAACCGGCATCGGCTGGTAACTGGCCTGGTGCGGCTTGGCGGAAATAAGAAAATGATAACTCAGGCAGCCGAAGTATTCTATTTCCACGCAGGTGTCGGCGTCAAAACAGGAGATGACCACCTGCTCATAAGCGATCGCGCGGCTGTCTAATAGTTTCCTGGCTGCTTTTGCTCCCCAGGTAGCATTGGCCCCCTTGGTCCGGCTTTCCCCGGGTAATCCGTCGGGGTGGAAGGTAGAAAGATAGGCGCCGAACCTGCCGCGGAATTCTTCTTCCAGGATCAGAGCGTTATCGTGCGCCAAAGCATTCCGTTCCTCAAAAGCCATGATCACGATAATTCTTTCTTTGGGATAATGGCTGGCGGACAAAGCTTCCAGCGAAGGACGCAAGACCTCCAGCCCCTCATTATAAACCGGAAAGAGCACCACCTGGTATAACCGCGCAAACCCCCGCTCTGAAGGCAACTCCCGGCAAAGCCCCAGCCAATCCTTCCCCTTCTGCCGGAAAAGACGCTGGTGGGCCATCACCAAAAGAGTGGTTAAATAAACCGTGCGCACGATCCAGTAAAAGTCAAAAGAAATAATGATCACGGCGCTGGCTACCGGATGCAAAAAAGACAAAAAGATCAATCCGATAATGATTCCCCAGGATAATCCCCCGGGGATAATTTCAAGGGTGCGCTTTAAAAATATCCCCTTATTCACCGGATCCCTCCTTTTGCGCCGGCTTCGCCGCGCCAAAAGGCTGAGTGATCAGCTTTTCCAATAAAAAAAGGTCGCTCCTTAATTCCAGCTTATACAAGTTATTGTAAACACTTCCGTCGGGGCTTTTCTGGCTGTCGCTGAAATACAGGATATCCTCTTTTATGTCGTAAAACGCCTCCGGACGGCCCCGGACTAAATCCACCAGGTTTACCGGTAAAGAGCCGCGGCGGCTCTCGATCACCTGCACGTGTTTATCGGTCAACACCACCAAATGGTAACTATCCGAATGCCAGAAAACCTCGCTTATCCTTTCCTGGGGGTACTCCGTGGCAAACACGGAAGAGGAGAAGTCCGCGTCATTCTGCTGGTCGAAAAGAATTATCGCCAGCCGATGCTGATTATAAACAAAAATTTTACTTTTATCCGGGGAAACATCCCATCCGGTCACCGGATCGATCTTATCCGGCAGCCCGGCCACATCCTCGAAATTGCTCCCGTCCAGGTTCGACCGGTAGACGGTTTTCTTATCCTGGTCCAGGTAGTAAATTACTTTTTTCTCATTATCCAGGTGAAAAGAAGAGAATTTTTCCTGGTTTAACTGCTGCAGGCTGGGACGTACCGGAAAAAGAATGACCTTATCCACCCGGCTGACCTTGCCCGCTTCCACCTCTATCTCGGCGTTCCAGGGGTAATGCTGTTCCAGCTCCAAGGCAATTTTATAGGTGCCGGGAAGCAGTTCCTGCATGCTGGCGGGGCTTTTTTCGGGAAAGAGTCTGCCGTTAAGAAAAATTGTCGCTCCCGGCGGCTGGGTCTTTACCCAGATGATCCCGGTTTTTACGAATTTAAAGGTGCGGGTATTGAATTTATACCCCAGGGCAAAAGAAAGGATAAACGGAAGCCCGGCGCAGAATAAAAACAGGCTTAAATAGAATAAGCAGCCTCTTATTTTTTGGAAATTATACATCGGGCTATCTCTTTCTCTAACGCCAACAGGGATTTTTTACGCTGCCGGCCAAAAACATATCCTCCCGGTTTTTGATCGCTGTTGATCACCCGGTGGCAGGGGATGATCAGGGGGTAAGGGTTGCGTTTTAAGATCTGGCCGACCGCCCTGCAGGCGCCCGCAGAACCGGCTTTGGCGGCCACCCACTTATAACTACGCACCTCTCCCAGCGGAATACATAAAGCTGCCCGGTAAACCCTGGCCGCAAAATCCGTAGGGAACAGCTGCGCCCGGGGTTCTTTTTGTTTTAACTTGCCGCTGCGGATGCGTTTTTTCATTTATAAATTAAGGATTTCCTGCGCAATAAATGATGGTAGGCCAAAGCAAACCGGTGCGCTTCATCGCGCACCCGGCGGATCAAATTCAATGCCGGCCCGTCAGACAGCGGGATCAAGCGCGCCTTTGCTTCCCGCAAACAATAAATATTCTCTTTTTCTTTGGCGATGCTGACCAGGGGGATGGACACCTCAAGAGAAGCCAATTCCCCTGCCGCGGTCAAAAGGTGGCCTTTGCCTCCGTCGATCAAAACAAGGTCCGGCAGGCCGGTTTTCTCCCGCAATAGTCGAGTATAGCGCCGGCGGATAACTTCGGCAAGCATTTTATAATCGTCGATCCCGGCAAAAGTTTTGATCCGAAACCTGCGATAATTATTCTTATCCGGCTGGCCGTTATAGAAACTGACCATGGAACCCACCGCCTGTTTACCCGACAGATTGGAGATGTCAAAACCTTCGATCCGGGCGGGAAGTTTCTTTAAATTCAGGGAGTCTTTTAAATCGTTTAACGCATCCTTATAGCTGGAATCATCCGGGCGGGCGGATATTCCGGAGAGGGCGGTAATCTGGTCCCGCTTCCTGGCGGCCGCCTCAAAATCCCCCTGCGCGGCGCTTTCCTGCATGGACCGGGTCAGCTTCTTAATCAATAAATCCGCTTTGCCCTCGAGGATCAGCGTAATATCACCGATATTGCGCTGGTACTCGGCAGCGCTGATCTTTCCGGCGCAGGGCCCCGGGCAAAGATCGATCCGGTAATAGATACAGCTTTGTTTGGGCAGCTTCCGGCAGGAACGGTAGGCAAAATTAAGCCGGATTATTTTAAGCACATTTTTTAAAAGCTTGGCGTTGGTGTATGGCCCCAAATAGCGGCTCAACGGGTTATCTTTTTTCCGGGTGATGCGCACCGCCGGGAACTCTTCCCCGGAAATCTCCACTAACGGAAAGCTTTTGTCGTCTTTGAGCGAAATATTATATTTCGGCTTAAGTTCGTGGATAAGCTGGCTCTCCAATAATAAGGCCATCATTTCATTGGGAGTCAACCTGAATTCCACCCCGGCCGCCTTAAGCATTAAAGCCATGGTTTTAGTGGCTAAATCCTTGCCCAAATAACTGGCCAGCCGCTTTTTCAGGGAGTTAGCTTTACCCACATAAAGCACCTCCCCCGCCCGGTCGCGCATCAGGTAAACCCCCGGGGAATCCGGAGCCGCTAAGATCTTTTCTTTTAGTTTATGCTGTTGCTCCATGGCTTAGGTTTTAATCTTCCTGCGGTCAACCAATGTAGAATTTCGGCAAGCTCCGCCACTTTAAAAAGAAAACAGAAAAGAATGTAGGACAACCCGGCACAGAATACCGCCCAGGCGAAATTCAGCTCCCGGTTCACCAGAAAACATGCCGCGGCCATGCATAAAGAAGCGGCCAGGATCCGTAAAAATGAGCTCACTATCCTGCGCCCTCCAAAACCACCCAGGCGCGCGCGCAGTTTTAAAAATAAAAACAGAAAGGAGATTATGCCCGATAAGGAAGTAGCCAAAGCCAATCCTCCGATCTTTAAGGGGAACATCAATGCCGCGCAAAAAACTATATTCATTAATAAGGCCAGTCCGGCCATTTTTGTGGGGGTGACCGTATCTTTAAGGGCAAAAAAACAGGATTGGAGGATCTTCGTCCCTCCGTAAGCGGTTAAACCGATGCTGTAGAAAAAAAGCGCGTTGCTGGTCAATAAGCTCGAGCTGGAATCAAACTTGCCGCCGCCGAAAAGGGAAGAAACCAGCGGACCGGCTAAAACCATGAACAAAGCCGTGGCCGGCAGCATCACAAAAAATACGGCGCGCAATCCCCAGGAAAGGGTAGCTTTAAGATTATCCCGGTTTTCTTCAAGTACCTGGGTAGAAAATGTCGGCAGGATCGCCTGGGCAACGGCATTGCTGAAGATCCCGATCGGAAACTGGATGAGCCGGTAAGAAAAATAAAGCACCGCTACCCCGCCGTCTCCGACGATCGCCGCCAGGGAACCGAAAATGGAATCCACAAAATTATTCAATTGGTAAATACTGGAGCTGACCAGGCGCGGCAGGAGCAGATTTTTAACCTGGATCACCCCCGGGTGGTTAAACATCAGCTTAAATTTCGGGCGGAAGCCTTTTTTGGATAAAGCCGGCAGCTGCACCGCCAACTGTAAGACCCCTCCCAATAAAACTCCGGTAGCCAGGCCGGCGGTGCCTTCCCCCAAAAGCAAGGCTCCGATAATGATGGAAATATTCAACAAGCAGGGGGAGAACGCGGAAACCGCGAAACTTTTCAGAGAGTTGAGCACGGCCATCGCGTAAGCCGCCAAACCAACCAGCAGGATATAAGGAAAAATTATCCGGTTCAGGTTGATCGTTTCCCTCAGTTTATCCGGAGAAGCGATGAACCCCGGAGCGATCAAGCGCACGATCAGGGGAGAAAAAATAATGCCCAGGATAGTGATCGCGCTTAAGACCACCGCCAAAAGGTTAAGCAAAACATTGGCCAGCTCCCAAAATTCTTCTTTGGAGCGTTTATGGCTGTATTCGCTTAAAACCGGCACAATCGCCGCGTTAGAAGCCCCCTCTCCGACTATATCGCGGAAAAGGTTGGGGATGCGGAAAGCGATGACAAAAGCCTGGGCATGGACATACACCCCGAACAGGCGGGCAATGATCACATCCCGGATAAAACCCAAAATGCGGGAAACCAGGGTCGCCAGGCTGATGATCGTGGCGGAGCGGGCGACCGACTTATTATGGCTTACCGGGGAATATTTGTTTATTGACATAGGGTATTAATTATGCTAATAATAATAACTCATTAAGCCTCTTTTAAGGGCGGTGCGCGCTTGCGCTCCTTTAAAGAAGCAAATTAAACCAAAAATCGCAAAACCGCTACACCCTAAGGAGAAATAAATGCCTAGACGCAGAACATCGTTAAAAAGCAACCGCGTAAATAAAAGAAAACATACCCGCAATCTTAAGGTAAAAGGACAGCTCAAAAAAACGATCAAAAAATTCCAGGAATTGCTGGTTAAAGATACCGCCGAAGCAAAAACATTCATTACCAAGGTTTTTTCCCAGCTGGATAAAGCCGCCAAGAAGAATATTATCCATCCGGCTACCGCTAACCGCAGGAAATCACGCTTGATGCGCCGTTTAAATTCACCCGCCAAAAAATAAAACCGCTTTAGCCGGGGATCTTTCTAACCGGCCATACCGCATAAACTCACGATCAATTTTTCCAAAGCAAAGGCAGGCTTCAGCCTGCCTGTTTTTATTTCCAGATCACAGGATAAAAGCAGCCTGAGCTTCTTCTGGGCGCTTAACCCCTGGACCCCCTGCCTTTCCCAGGCATAACGCAACCCGCCTAAAATACGCTCCGGAGCCTCTCCGTTACGCAACAGTTGATTCAGCAGCTGCAAAGCCTGGTCTGCTTTTTTCAGCTCAATCTGCCGGTTTAAGGTAAAGGTATCCGGATCAACCGTTTCCTTAAAACGCAGGATCTGGGCAAAAGCTGAGATTTTTTTCAAAAATTCGTCTTTATGGTCATACTGCGCAAAATCCAGGACCAGGACCAGCTGCGGGGAAGGCTTTTTGGCAAAAGCCAAAAGAAACTCCCGGCAGCTTTCCTCAAGCAGCTGCGCTTCCTTGATCACGATAATGCGCTTGGCGTTTTTTAACGGCAGGCAGAGAAATTTTTCCTGGATGTCCTTTAATTTTATTTCTTTGGCGTACAGGGTATCCTGGTTAAAATCCTGCAGCGATTGGGAGAGGAACTCCTGTTTTATCTTTTTAAGCTGGGCTTCTTTGGCGGAAAAATCCTGTCCGGCAAAAAGGTAAACTCCGGGGGAAGCGGCCTGCTGCGCTGCGGTTTTTGTATTTGCGGAGGGGTAAACCATTCTACCATTGTTCAACCGTGCGTTCCACGATCCGGCGGGCCAGATCCTCTACGGCGTTATTCACCGCGGTAGCCTCGGGAACTTTGACATTGGCGCTATTGACAGTTTCAGCGGTAAAAAAAGAGTAGTTACCGTTAAAGTTATTTTCCTGCCAAAGCATTTTATTGGTCTTGGTGTCCCAAAGGCTTAGATTCACATAAATATTGATCCGGTATTCCGTGACATTATCCGTATTGGCGGTATAACTTAAAGGATCTTTGCGGTATTCGATCAATTCCCCCTTCAGGATCAGGTCTGCGTCCGTCTGCTTAGCCGGCCTAAGATTGCCGTCGAAAAGATACCGGTTAATCACTTTTTTGGTGATATCGGTTTCCAGCATCGGCCGGTAAATCCGGTACTTATTCGCCGAAAAAGTTTCCTGGGTGATATCTACTTTATTGACAAAAGGTTCCACATAAATCGTGTTGTAATTTCCGTAAAGCATCGAACGGGTGGTATAATTGCAGCCGGACAGCCCGGCGGATAATAAACATAAACTTAAGAATAAAATCAGCTTATTTTTTTTCATTTGTCTGCTCCATCATCTGCAATTTAGCCGCGGCTTTCGGCGCCCAGGCGGTGTGGGGGTAATCGCTGATTATAGTATTATAGTAAATTTTGGCCGCATCCCAAGCCTTCTGTTTTTCGTAAAAAACCGCGATATTGTAGCTGGCCTCCGCCTCTTTATCCTGGATTTGCCCGATATTTTTTTCCGCATCCAGGGAAAGCACGGCATCCGGATGCTCCTTCACGAATTGTTCGAACTTTTCTTTGGCCTCCTGCGCCGAACCCTGGTCATAAGCAAACCCTTTGGATAAACCTGCCCGGCAGGAAGCGATCTGGAATTTGGCGGCGGCCGCCCATTCGCTGTCCGGATAGCGGGAAACCACCTTATTGAATTCTTCTTCCGCCTCGTAATAGCGCATCAATCCTTTTAAAACCAGCCCCAACTTATACTGCGCCTTCGGGGCCAGGGGGCCGTAAGTAGAGTTCTCCACCACCTTGCCGAATATTTCGATCGCCGGATTTTCTACCGGTAAGGCTACCCCCATGGTTTTGCGTTTTTCTCCTCCCATGAACTTTTCCGCGATTTTATATTCCAGCTCGATGATCTCCTGGATGCGTTCGCTGAAAGGATACTTGTCCACCACCTTCTGGTAGGCCTGAAAAGCCTCATATAACTTACCCTGCCTTTCTTCGATCTGCCCCAGGTAATACTGGCTTTCGGCCGCCTCGGCGGATTTAGGGTAAGTTTTAAGCAGTTTCTGGAATTCCTTTTTGGCGTCTTCGTATTTGCCGTTATCTAAAATAACTTTGGCATAAGCAAACTGATCCTTGGGGTTATCTTTGGGCAGGGTCTTGGGATTCACCCATTTTCCTGTTTTAGGGGTCCAGATCCAATAAGCGTGGGCCGGGGTAACAGACAGGGAGAAAATTATTAACAAACTTAAGATTATGCGCTTCATAATATTATAAATCTACCATAGCCGGCTTAATTTGTCAAAGGCAGTTTTTTGCAAAGCGTTGGGAAGCAAAACTTAAAAAGGCTTGATTGAGGGGGATAAGCTGGATTTATGCCGGTGGGAATGATCCCGCGTTTTTCTTCAACGGACGCTTGCCGGGGCTGGAGATCAATGAAGCGCCCGGAGAACTGATCCCGGAAAAAAGTTCGCGTTTTATTTTATTTTGCCAGCCCGCCCCTATCGGAGAAGTCTGGCCGAAACCCAGCCCCATACCATAAAGCCGGGCAAAGGTCATTTCCGGGACCATCCACTCCTCATCACTGACCCCCGATGGCCCGTCTAAAGGCGTCGAGACGATGTTTGAGCGCAGGAAGGGGATAAATTTACCGTCCTTTTTTATTCCCAGCTCTACGCACCAGCTCCGCCCCGGTTGGCGGGTATCGATATACCAACTGTCCGCTTCCGCAGGTATCTCCAGATCAAAAAATGAATGGGCGTTGCTGCCGTCAAAAGCAATTTCACTCACATCATATACGCGCAGTATTCTGGGGGCCTCGCTTAAATTTCCGGCAAGCTGCCCGCTTAATTCCCAATAAGCGTAAAGCCAGCGGGGGTCGCGGGTTAAAATCACTATCCGGTCCTTGCCGTAATCCCGCGGCAATTCCTCATTAAGATTAAACAGGCCGGCAGGAATCATTTTGTTTTCAAAAGATGCTTCTTCTTGCTTGATCTTGGGCTCCGGGATCTCCACCTGCTCTTTTGGTAACGGAATACTTCCGGATCTCCTTCTTAAAACCTTCTTTGGCTTTCCGGCGGTAAGTTTAGGCGTTCTTTTTTTTAGCTTTTTCAGCTTGAGCCGAACCTTTGGTAAAGATTTTTTTAAACCCTGTTTCTTTGTTTTTCTGACCCGTTTCATAAAACCCCCATGACTTTTTTCGCACCCTTCTATGTTGTCTCCATGCCCAGGCGATTCCTTCAACCAGATATATTTTAGCGGGATCAGGGGAAATGTAAATTGTCGAGTTACGCTTTTAATTGACTTATTTCTACTTCAGGAGGAAGTACACCCGCGCCCTCCTCTAGGCGCGGGGTGCATACCTGACTAGGTGACGCTGGCCTTATTACCCTCCGGTTAAAACAAAGGATGCGCCTCCCGGTTTAGAATAAATCCCCTTATTGCAGAAAAATTAGTGATCAATATCAACAGGACATAATAAAAATAAACATAAATGAGCGGTACCTCGGGTAATTTAAAATAAGCTCCGGGAATAATAATAAACAATGAATGGATCTTAAACAAAACCCGGATAAGCAACTCATTGGCCGAGGCCAGTACCGGAGCCGATTGGGGAAAGAAAGCCCCGATGAGCGCAAAACTAAAACCCGTAGCCGTGACCAGCGCCGAATAAGGAACAATGATCATATTGGCCATTACGGTAAGCGCGGAAAAAGTATTAAAATAATAAGCCACCAGAGGCAAAAGCCCGATCCAGGCCGCCCCCGAGGCAGAGAAGGTCAAAATCAGGAAATTCGTCCGGGGGTTTTTAACCAGTCTTTCCGGGAATACCGCCTGAATTTTAGGAGCCAGACAGACAATGGAAAGCAGGCTTAAAAATGAAAGCTGGAAACTGATCTCAAAAATCTGCCAGGGATTAAAAGCCAGGATAAAGATTACGGCGATAGAAAGAGAATGGCCGATATCCACTTGCCTGCGGCAAAAATAAGCTCCGAGAAAAATGGCCGCCATCAGGGTTGCCCGCACGACCGGGGCGCTGGAACCGGTAAGCAGGCAATAAACGATCAAAAGAAGCAGCGTAAAAATGTACCGCGGCTTGCGGCGCAGTTTCATTATTTTTAAAAAAAGCAAAATTACAAAAGCCACGATGCCCACGTTAAAACCGGAGATGGCGATAATATGAATGGTCCCCAGCTTCATCAGCATCTCCGTAAAATAAGGAGGCAGATCCTGCCGGTCACCCAAGATAAGGGCATTCATCACTCCTGCCGAAAAGACGGATAAATTACCCTTGATCACTGCGCTTAACCGGTGTTTTGCCGCCAGGGAGAACGCTTTTAAAGGATTGCCGGCATTTTTCGCCAGCAGTTTGATTATCCCGCTTTTTTCTCCCGCCCGAAAAATAAAATAAATGTCCTGGTGCTTCAAATAACTTTGGTAATCAAACCCTCCGGGAAAAGAAAGCGGGAGAGACAATTTTCCTTGCAATAAAAGCCTGTCCCCGTAAGCAAAACTTCCTTTTCCGTTGATCCTGACCAGGATTTTCCCGCACCCCCGCTGCCAAAAAGAACCCAGGGAAACCTGCTCGATCCGGAAAATGAAAGCTGTTTTTAAGCCCCGGCAGGCAGGGTCATTATCCACCACCCCCCTCAGGGAAACATTAGCGCCCCGATCGCCGGTTAAATGGGTGATATGATCAGGCGGCAAGAATTGAGAGTTCCTGATCAGGCATACCCCCAGGAAAAATCCGAGGCAGAGAACAAAAAAGCTGAATTTTATATTTTGCTTTATAAAAAGAGCCGGAAGCAGGAACAAAAGCGTTCCCAGGCAAAAAACGGGAAAGGGTATCGCGGTCTTGGCCGCGGTAATGATCCCCGCACAAAAAACCGCGCATAAACCGGCCAATTTCATTACTCAATAAAGAAAAATTCTTTAAGCTTCTCGAGCCGCTTCTCTTTGATCCCTTTAATTTCCTTCAACTCCTCTAAACTGCTGAAACTTCCGCGCAAACCGCGCTGCTCTAAAATACGCCGCGCCAGCTCCGTGGAGAGCTGCCCGCAGGAAACCAATTGGGAGAAGTCCGCTTTATTCAGCTCCAACTTAACCGGCCCTACCTCCGGGTACACTATTTTTTCTATCCGGCTGTTGATCTTGGCCAGGCTGTTCAAAAGCAGGCCGCAAAAACTCAAAGCCAAAAGAAACAAAATAACCCTTTTCTCTTCCGGTGTAAAATTAAACAATCTTGCCCCCTCACTTAAATAGACGCACAGTAAGGATAAATCTAACTTAAAAAAGTCCCTTCCCCCTTAAATTGTAATCACCGGGGTTTTAGTGTATACTTTCTTTATGGGCAAAAAAATCCTGGTAATCGATGACGACTACAATATCGCCAAGAAAAGCAAGGAAGAACTGCTGGCGGCGGGTTATACGGTAGTGGTTGCCTATTGCGCTAAAGAAGGAATGGAAAAGTTAAAAGCGGAAAAACCGGATTGCGTGCTGCTGGACCTGGTTTTACCGGATGAAAGCGGATTTAAAGTCGCCCAGGAGATCAAGGCGCTGCCTGAATTCGCGGATACGCCGATCATCGCCGCCTCCCTGAAACACGAAGAGGTGGACAAACATATCGCCGCCAAAAGCGGGATTACCGTCTACGTCGAAAAACCTATCGATTATACCAGACTGCTTTTTGATATTAAGGATGTTCTGGGCGGCGGGATTAAATAACGATATTCACCAGTTTCTGCGGGACAATAATAAATTTCTTCGGGGTTTTTCCTTCCAACCAGGGAACCACTTTCTGATCGGCCAATACCAGCGCTTTTAATTTTTCCTCGGAAATATCCCGGGCAACCGCGATCTTGCTGCGTAACTTACCGTTAACCTGGATCGGCAGTTCTATCGTCTCTTCGACCAGCAGCTGCGGGTCATATTGCGGCCAGGAAGCCTTAAACACGCTTCCCTGGTTCCCCAAAATCTGCCAAAGCTCCTCGGAAAAATGCGGGACGATCGGGCTAAGCATGACCACTAATTTGGAAAACACCTCTTTATCGGCGCCCAGCTGGTAAATGGCATTGGTCAATTCCATGAAAGAGGCGATCGCGGTATTAAATTTAAATTCCCCGAAATCCTGGCTTACTTTTTTGATCGTTCGATGCAAATGCTTTAAAACCTGCGGGTCGGCCTTATCTTTAAGGTTATCCTGGATCCTCCATACCCGGTTTAAAAATTTAAAAGCCCCTTCCAGCCCGCGCTCATCCCACTCCAGCTCCGTTTCCGGAGGAGCGGCAAACAGGATAAACAGCCGCAGGGAATCCGCCCCGTAATTTTTGATCATCGAATCCGGATCAACGATGTTTCCCCGGGATTTAGACATTACCTCCCCGTCTTTAAGCACCATCCCCTGCGTCAGCAGCCTTTCGAAGGGCTCGTTAAAATCCACCATTTCTAAATCCTGAAAAAATTTGGTAAAAAACCGGGAATACAAAAGATGCAAAATCGCGTGCTCGATCCCTCCGATATACTGATCTACCGGCATCCAGTATTTTGCTTCTTTAAGATCAAAAGGCGCCGCGTTAAATTGCGGGGAGCAGAACCTTAAAAAATACCAGGAAGAATCGAAGAAAGTAGCCATGGTATCGGTCTCCCGCCTGGCATTTTTACCGCATTTAGGGCAGGCTGCTTCGACAAACTCCTTGACCTTGGCCAGCGGGCTGCCCCCCTCCCCGGTAAAAGGCGCGTCTTTGGGTAACTCCACCGGCAGATCTTTCTCGTTTACCGGCACCGGGCCGCACTCCGGGCAATAAATTATGGGGATTGGCGTCCCCCAGTAGCGCTGCCGGGAGATCAACCAATCCCGCAGCCGCCAATGTTCCTGGATCTTGCCGATACCTTTTACTTCCATCCAGAGGGCGATCTCTTCTTTAGCCGGAGAGTTTTTTTTCCCGTTAAACTGTCCGGAATTTTCCAAATAACCGTCCCCTTCATATGCTTCCGCCATTTCATAAGCGGAAAGCCTGGAATTATCATCCAACCCGGGCTGGATCACCACGCGCAGAGATAAATTATGTTCTTTGGCGAAAAGGAAGTCGCGTTGGTCATGGGTGGGCACGGCCATGATCGCTCCGGTGCCGTATTCCATTAACACGTAATCGGCGATCCAAATGGGAAGTTCTTCATTGTTCACCGGATTGACCGCGAAACTTCCGGTAAACACCCCCTCTTTGTTAACCTCCGAGGAAGAACGAATGGTTTTACTTTCCTGCGCAACCTTAGCGATAAATTCTAAAGCCGCCGGCTCCTGCGGTTTTCCCTTGATCAACTCTTTGACCAGGGGATGTTCCGGAGCCAAAACAATGTAAGTAGCGCCGAAAATAGTATCTGCCCGCGTCGTAAAAACGGGGATGACCCGGCCGTTATCCTTTAATTTAAAATAAATCTCCACTCCTTTGCTCTTGCCAATCCAATTCTGCTGCATAAAAATTACCCGCTCCGGCCAATATTTAAGCTGCTCCAAATTATAAAGCAGTTTTTCTTTATAGTCGGTAATCTTTAAATACCACTGCTCTAAATCTTTTTGTTCTACTTTGGCGTGGCATCTCCAGCAGCCCCCCTCGATCACTTCTTCGTTGGCTAAAGTGGTTGAGCAGCTGGGGCACCAGTTGACATTGGAAGCCTTTTTGTAAGCCAGCCCCCTTTCAAACATCTTTAAGAATATCCACTGGTTCCATTTATAATAACTGCTGTCGCAGGTAGAGACCTCCCTCTCCCAATCATAAGAAAAACCCATTTTCTTTAACTCGGTTTCCATTTCCCGGATGCACTTATGCGTCCAGTCATCGGGCTTGGTGTTATTCTTGATCGCGGCGTTCTCGGCGGGCTGCCCGAAGGCGTCAAACCCCATCGGGTGCATTACATTGTAACCTTGAAGGGTCTTAAAACGCGCGGCGACATCCCCGATCGTATAATTGCGCACATGCCCCATATGGATTTTACCGGAGGGATAGGGGAACATTTCCAGTAAATAGTATTTTTTCTTTTGCGGATCAGGCTGCGCGCGGAAGGCGCGGGTATCCTGCCAGATCTTTTGCCATTTTTCTTCGGTTTCTTTAAAATTATAAAGCATTTTATTCTCTGCGTAATTTCCTGACCAAGGCCAGGTTCTCTTTATCGCTCTGCGGGGTGGTTTTCGGTGTCTCTAAAACCATGGGAATATTCTTAAATCCGGGATGGTTAATGATCCTTTTCATCCCGGCCAGGCCGATATAGCCTTTGCCGATATGTTCATGCCGGTCATAATGACAGCCCAGCTTCCCGGCGGCGTCATTAAGGTGGATCAGCTTAAACAGCTTAAGCCCCACCATTTCCTCGATCTCCTCCACCATTTTATCCAGCCCGGCTTTAGCCGCCAGGTCGTAACCGGCTAAAAAAGCGTGCGCGGTATCTAAACAGAACCCGACCCGCGCCTTATCCTTTAAGCCCTTAAGCACCTTTTGCTGGTGGTAAAACCGGTAACCTAACCAGGAGCCGGAACCGGAAGTATTTTCCAGCAGAATCCCGACTTTGCCCCCCCGGGTTTTCTCCAGGATGATATCCAGCGCCGCGACCAGCCGCTTGATCCCCGCGTCTTCCGAGGTTTCTTTATGACTGCCCATGTGCGAAACGACAAAATCCGCCCCCAGCGCCTCCGCTTCACGCAGGTCCTCGATAAAAGCCTGGATCGAACCGTGGTAAAGCCGGGGGTCCGGAGAAGCCAGGTTAAGCAAATAGGAAAGATGGATAAAAACCGGGCTGATTTTGGTTTTTTTATGCCTTAAGATAAACTCCTGGAGATCTTCGGGGGCGATTTTACCCTCTGCTTTGCGCCAGGACTGCGGTGAACGGCTGAATATTTGCATCGTATCGCAGCCCAGCCCCTTGGCGACATCCAGAGTCTGGTAGATCTTGCCTGCGCCGGAAACATGTACTCCCAGGATCATAGTTTTAAAATAGTGCGTTAAAAAGGTTATAAAATATTTCCTTTTTATCTTAGCATGATTTATAACCGGGTCAAGGTTATAGTTGACAATGCTTTTTGGGGATGATATATTTAAAGCACTAAATTGCAATTTTAAGTAGCTTTAAACCTTAATTATACGTACTTACCGCACCGGAGACAAGTTCTCCGGGGAAGTGGCAAGTACAAAAATTTTCGTAAAAAATTTTTTGGGGCTGTAGCTCAGCTGGGAGAGCACTTGCATGGCATGCAAGGGGTCAGGAGTTCAATCCTCCTCAGCTCCACCAAATTTTTGCGACAAGCAAAAAATTTGGTGATGCCGCAACGAACGTAGCGCGGCGACAAGCCGAGCAGTGAGTGCGGCGCCACCACCACAATTTTCCGAACAACGCCCCAAACCGGCGTAATTAACAAGACACATTAGAGGGTTAATTAAGGAAAAATTTAAGTGCACTCAAGCGAGCGTTAAACGCCGCGGCAAGCGGCGTAGCGAGCGGAGTGCATGAAAGTTATTTACGGCACTCTCTCCTTCCGCTTCTGCGCACAAAAACTTCACTGGGAACATATTTAGGAAAAAAAATGCCGGACTTTAACAGAATCAGCCGTTTTTTCGAATTTTTTATGGGAGCCGGAGCGCTCATCGGCGTATTCATCTTCCTTCAGCTAAGCATGAGCGCCGAGCTGATCGACCCGGATATCTGGCTGCACCTAAAAACGGGAGAATATATTGTCCAACACAAATCCGTCCCCCACGCAGATCTTTATTCAGCCTCTACCCATGGCATTGCCTGGATCGACCACTCACCGCTGACCCAGGCAATTTTTTATCAGGGATTTAAATCCGGAGGCCCGGACCGGCTGATCTCTATCTCCTGCCTGGTAATGTTTTTGGCCTTTTTTTTACTGTGGCTCTGTGTTTACAAGGATAGAGAGACATTTTCCTTAAGCATAATTGTTCTGGCCCTGGCCGTCTTTGCCTCACGGACAAGGTTTAATATCCGCCCGGAAAATTTTTCCGTCCTTTTTTTCTGCGCCTATCTTTTTATCCTGAGCAGGCGCAAAAATAATAAATGGGTATTTATTCTTCCGCTTCTCCAGCTGGCCTGGGTAAACTGTCACGGATTTTTTATGCTCGGGCTTTTTTTGATCGTTTTATTCATTATCGCCGAATGGCTAAAGCGGCGCGGCGGGCTCCCCTGGGAATGGTCTAACGGGGAACCAGAGGGAAAAAATGCTCTCCGCAATTTAATCGCCGCATTCGGCCTATCCGCGCTGGCCTGCCTGCTCAATCCCAATGGTTTAGCGGGGGCGCTTTATCCGCTGAAAATAATTTTAAACCGGGTCCACCCCAACATTCTCAATAACTATATTTTCGAACTCCTCCCTCCCTGGAAATTAGGGTATAACCGGGTCTTCGTTTATTATCTGCTTTTGGCCCTATCCTCTTTTTCTTTCCTCCTTAATCTTAAAAAAATCAACCTCGCCTATTTGCTTTGCTGGCTGGCGCTTTTAGGCATCTCCTTCAATATTTCGCGCAACATTATCTTTTTTAACTGTATCGCCTGCCTGGCGTGCGTGGATAACTTTTCGCGGATAAGTTACCGGCAATTCACCGGAAGAGACTTCCCCCGAAACCTTTTTTTTATCCTTAAATGCACCGGAATTTCCTTGGTGCTCCTGTGCGCTGCGGGAGCGAGCAAAAATATCCTTGATGAGCAGTATTATCTTTTTGACCAACACCGCTTTAAAAGCAGATTGCTGGGCATCTCTTCTATCTATCCGGAAAAAGCGGCAGATTTTATAAAGTTGAATAAATTGCCCGATAATCTATTCAACTTTTTTAACCATGGTTCTTATCTTATTTACCGGCTTTACCCGGAGCATCATGTTTTTATCGACGGGCGCTCGGAACTTTACAGCCGGGAGTTTTCCGAAGACTATTACCGGATCATTTATACCGATCCGTCCACGATCGAAAAACTCCTCAAAAAATACCAGATTAATACGTTATTATTAAGCGAGAGATTAACCGTTCTGGAAGAGCTGGCCACTTACCTTTACCAAAGCAAAAAATGGGTATTGGTCTACCTGAATGAGGACGGTTTGATCTTTGTCCGGGACACTCCGGAAAACAAGGAACTTACCGGGCGTTTAAAAATCGACCTGGATAAGTGGGAGATTAAAAAAGCGGATTTGGGGAAAGTCCCTCTGGGGAAAGTTCTGCCCGGCGTCCACGTCCGTCTGGCACAGCTGCTCTTTGCCCTGGGTAACGACCAGAAAGCTCGGCTTCAGGCCGAGGAAGCTTTGAAGTTATTGCCCAGCTCTCCTGAGGCCAACGCTATAATGGGCAAGATTTATTTACGTCAAAACGATATGGGAACGGCTTATCAATATTTGCGCCTGGCCTTTATTTACGACCAGGAAAGTGCCACCACCCTTACTGCCCTGGCAGATTACTTTTTGAAGTCCGGCGACCGGAAAACGACTTTGGAGATATACAAAAAAATAATCCGGCTTTTCCCGGAATACGCGCGGGGATATTACCTGGCGGGCAGTTATTACGAAAATGCGGGGGATTTAAAAGCAGCGGCTGTATTTTTGAATAAAGCGGTCAAATTGGCCCCGTATTCGCAGGAGTTCCTGAATAAATACAATGCGCTCCTGGCCAAAATCCAAGCGGTGAAGCCCCGTTAACCTGCGTTGACAAACGGAAAGTGAAATGTTATATTAACTTTCCCGCTCTTAAAGCCGGGGCCGGGCAATAAACGATCGATTTGCCGAAGTGGTGGAATGGCATACACGTCGGTCTCAAAAACCGATGAGGGCAACCTCGTAAGGGTTTCCGCCACAAACATTGGCGGACCTCGCCGGAACAATTAAATTTCGCTGGAGTGGTGGAATGGCATACACGTCGGTCTCAAAAACCGATGGGGGCAACTCCGTGAGGGTTCAACTCCCTCCTCCAGCACAAAATTCTAAAGGACCCGCCAACGTTTTAGTGGCGGGCAACTCCCTTCTTCGGCACTAAATTAAAAATCGCCTTATCTTTTAAGTTAAGGCGATTTTTATTTGCTCCCCAGCGATACCAATCTTGCGTCTCCTTCAATGTATAATCCGGCCTGAGCAAGGAGAAAACCCCGCCATTTAATCTCAATTAACCAACAAAAACCTGCGGCAAGACTCCCGTTGAATAATCTTAAAATTTAAAAACCGGAAAGATTTATTTAAGGTAAGGAGAGACCCCGCTGTAAATACGCTGGGAGATGATTTGATATCCCCGGGCGTTGGGATGGAAAAAATCGCTTTTCATTCCCGGGTTAGTGATAATATTCTTTAAAATCTGAGGGATAAACACCGTCTTTTTCTCCTCGGCCAATTTTCTATATTTATCCCGGTAGGACTGCATAAAAAATCCCGAGCTGATGTCGACCAGGACCACGATCGCTCCCTTTTGTTGGATCCGGTCGATGATCTGTTCTAAATTTTTAAGGGTGTCGGATTCCGGGACCTTCTGCAGAAAATCATTGCCGCCAAACTCCACGATCACCATCCGCGGGTCCTTATCCAGGACATCCGCCTCTATCCTGGCCAGGGCGTCAAAAGTAGTATCCCCGTCCACCCCGGCGTTGATCACCTCACGGCTCAAAAGCTTGCTTAAACCCGTAGGATAATCCTCCCCTTCATTGGCTCCGTAACCGAAGGTAATGCTATCCCCGAAACAGATTATATTTGCCCCCTTAGAATGCAAATTGCGGATCTCCGGCTTAGCGCAGCCGCAGAAGATGAGCAAGGGTAAAATGAATATTAAACTTAATTTAATTTTTTTCATATTTTAAACGCAGCTGCCCGCAGGCAGCGCTGATATCCTGCCCGCGCTCCCGCCTTAAGGTCACGGTTAAACCCGCTTTGGACAAATAGGTTTTAAATGTGTTTATCTGCGCCCTGCCCGGCGGGCTGATTTTTAGCTCCGCCACGGCATTGGCTGGAATTAAATTAATTTTGGCTAATTTTAGATCTTTAAGCCAGGCGGCTAAACTTTGCGCCGCCGCCAAGTCGGCATTTAAGTCCCGGATCAGAATATATTCAAAGGTGATCTGCCGGTTGGTTTTAGCGGTATATTCCCGGCAGCATTTCATCAACTCCCCCAGAGGGTATTTATTGTTCACCGGCATCAGCCGGCTGCGCACCTTATCTTGCGCCGAATGCAGGGAAATAGAAAGCTCGATCTGCAAATCCTCATCCTGCAGCCTTTTAATCCCCGGAATTATCCCGCAGGTGGAAATAGTGATCCTGCGGGCCCCGATATTAAAACCTTGCGGAGAATTGATCAGCCGCACCGCCTTGAGCACATTGTCGTAATTATCCAGCGGCTCCCCCGTGCCCATGAACACGATATGAGTCAATTTTCCGCCGGAAGCATTCTTTAAATAGAGCACCTGCTCTAAAATTTCTCCCGCGCTTAAATTACGCTTAAATCCTTTCAGGCCGCTGGCGCAAAAATTACAGGCAAACTTGCAGCCCGCCTGAGAGGAAATGCATCCGGTAACTCTGCCCGGCGCCGGAATAATCACCGCTTCCACCCGGTTCTTATCCACCAGCTCAAAAAGGAATTTGACGGTGCGGTCGGAAGAAACCTGCTTATCCGCCAGGGTTAAACCGGTGATCCTGAATTCCGCGGATAATTTTTCCCGTAAAGTTGCCGGCAAACTGCTTATCCGGTTAAAATCAAGGGCGCCTTTCTGATAGATCCAGCGGAAGATATCCCGGGCATAATATTTCGGGTTGCCCAGAGAAAACAATTTATCCTCCAGCTCCTTTAAACTTAATTCTTTAATATCCTGCATGAAGGTCGAGGAACTGTTTATAGCGTAAGTTAAGAAGCGCTTAAAGAACTTTCCCTGAGTTTTTCTTTATCGATCTTGCCGACCCGGTTCTTCGGAAGGGCGGAACAGAATTCAAACTGGTGCGGGATCTTAAAATGCGCCAGGTGCTGGCGGAGAAAATAACGCAGGTCTTCGGTAGAAACAGTTTTCCCTTCTTTGGTGACGACAAAGGCCTTGGGCACTTCCCCGCGCAATTTATCCGCGATCCCGATCACCGCGGCCTCGGCGATATCCGGATGTTTTTGCAAGCTCGCCTCCACCTCCGGCTCAAAAACGATCTCCCCGCCGACCTTGATCATCTCTTTTTTCCTGCCCACGATATAAAGGAAACCCTCGGCGTCAAAGCGGCCTAAATCCCCGGTGTAAAACCAGCCGTCACGGATGGTCGAGCGGGTCAGCGGCTCATCCTTAAAATACCCCGCCGTAACTACCCAGCTTTTTACCGCCACTTCCCCCACTCCTCCTGCGGCTAGCTCCCCGCCGTCATCCGCAAGCACCTTCACCTGGATCCAGGGAGCCGGACGGCCCACGCTTTCGATATTTTTTGACCCCATCGGCAAGACTACCGTCGGGGCATTAGTCTCGGTAAGCCCCCAGCCGTTTAACAGAAAGGTTTTCGGGCAGAACTGCTGGAACCGGCGCAAAGCTTCCGGGGAATTTGAGGCGCCGAAAGTGACGATCCAGCGCAAACTGGACAGGTCAAAGGTCTCAAATTCCTTTAATTGCAGCAGCGCGTAATACATCGAGGGCACAATCCAGAAAAAATTAACTTTGTAGTTCTGGACATTCTTCAAAAAATCCAGCGGCATAAACCGCTCCATCAAAACCAGGGTCAGGCCGAAGGTAATCGTATTCTGGATATAAATCAATCCCCCTAAATGCGAGAAAGGCAAAGCGCATAAAGCGGTATCCTTGGGCCCCAGGTCGGAATTGACAAAAAAAGCCATGGATTTGGGAGGAGCATCCAGCTGGGCGTAATTAATTAAAACCCCCTTAGGCTTCCCGGTAGTCCCGGAGGTATAAAAGATTATCGCCAGATCATCATCCTTGGTCTGCGTTTTCGGGGCCGCGGCAGTTTCAGTGCCGAGCAATTTTTCAAAACTTAAAGCGCTTTCATCTTCCGACTGGCAGGCGATAATCTTTTCCAGTAAAGGCAGCCGGGTTTTGAGTGCCGCCAGAGAAAGATTAGCCTTATGTTTAGTAACCAGGATTTTAGCTTCGCAGTGACCGAGGCAGGAAACGATCTCATCTTCAGTGAGCATAAAATCCAGAGGCACGCTGCAGGCCCCGATCGACCAGGCGGCCAAATAACTGTAAATATATTCCGGCCAGTTGGGAAGAAAGATCGCCACTTTATCGCCGGGCTTTACTCCCAGCTTGAGCAGCGCCTGAGCAAAAGCGAAAACTTTATCTTTTAGCTGCGGAAAAGAAATCTGCTCCTGGCGAAAAATAATCGCCGGCTTAACCGGATAATCCCGGGCACATTTTTCTAATACTTCGACAATGTTCATTCCGCCATCTCCTTTTACAAATTAAAATCCATACCAGTAATTCACCAGCGGTTTGCCTTCGGCAGACTGGTCCACAATTATATTCTTCAGGCGCGTATATTCTAAGAAGCCTTCCTTGCCCAACTCTTTGCCGAAACCGCTTTGTTTAAATCCTCCGTAAGGAAGCTGGTGGAAGAACATCCCGTAAGTGTTGATCCAAACCGTGCCGGCGTTCAACTTCCCGGCCAGCTCCCGGGCCAGGTCAAGGTCCTTGCTCCAAATGCAGGCGGCCAAACCGAAATCCACGCTATTGGCCAGGGTCGCCGCTTCATCGGAACCGGAGAATTTATGGATCAAAACCACCGGCCCGAAAACTTCCTCTCTGAATATATGAGAATGCGCCCCCACATCCACCAAGACCGTGGGTTCGAAGAAATAACCGTTCTTTAATTCCGCGCTTTCCGGTATCTTCCCGCCGCAAACTATCTGGCCGCCCTCAGTTCTTGCTTTTTCAATGTAGGCGATCACTTTTTTACGCTGCGCGTCGCTGATCAAGGGGCCCATCTGGGTCTCCGGGTTATCCGCCAAACCCAATTTTATGCGTTTGGATTTTTCGACGAAACTTTTCAAGAAGCTGTCGTAAATTGCCTCCTGCACAAAGATCCGGGACATCGCCGTGCACATTTGCCCCTGGTTCAGGAAAATAGCGGTCAGGGAACTGTTCACCGCGGTTTCTAAATCAGCGTCATTAAACACGATGCTGGCGGATTTACCGCCCAGCTCCATAGTCAACTTCTTCACATTCTTGGCGGAATATTGCAGGATCTGCCGGCCGACCTCATTGCTGCCGGTAAAAGAGATCATGTCCACCCGCTTATCTTCGCACAATGCCTGGCCGATCTTTGCCCCGCTGCCGTTAATGATGTTCACCGCTCCGGCAGGTAATCCTGCCTGATGGATGATCTTTCCTAGCTCTAACACCGTGAGCGGGGTCAAGCTGGAAGGTTTTAAAATCACCGTGTTGCCCGCGGCCAGGGCAAAGGCCAATTTCCAGCAGGCGATCAAAAGCGGATAATTCCAGGGGACAATTAAAACCACCACCCCCGCCGGCTCGCGCAGCAATTCCGCTTTGGCGTTGGGCACGCTGATCTCCTGGCCTTCAAGGTAGTCAATAAAGTTGTTGGCGATAAAATCGAAGGTTTCCGCTCCGGAAGGAATATCCATAAAGGTGGTTTCTTTGATCGGCTTACCCGTATTTTGCGTTTCCAGTTCCGCTAACTGCCCGGCGTTATCCAAAATCCCCTGGGCGATCTTGCGGATAAATGCTTTGCGTTCGGCTAAAGAAAACTGCGGCCAGGGCCCCTGGTCAAAAGCTTCCCGGGCGCTGGAGATCGCCAGCTCCGCGTCTTTTAAGGAAGCCATCGAGACTTCGGCGATCACTTTGCCGGTAGAAGGATTGATAATATTCTGTTTTTCCACGCCTTCAATAAATTGCCCGTTTATGTAAAAAGGACATTTGGGAATCATTTCCTCTCCTTAATGAGCAGACAACTTACGAACGCGAAAGCGTGAGTAAGTTGTAGGCCGCCAGGCCGTCTGCGAATTAATTTCGCCGAATGCCTCAAAATTCCAGAGAATTTTGAGGCAGCTGCTGAGGCGAAACTCACATAGAACTTAAACCTTGATTTTTACTTCTCTAAATAAAGCGAACAGCCGAGTAAACGGCACATACCATTTGGAAAGCTGTCCTAATTGACCGCTTAATTTCATTTTTCCCTGGGTCACCGCCACAAAAGAATCGAGTTTACCCAAAAATACCTGCTCCCAAACTGCAGGCGGCGCGCTGATCACAAAAGGGGCATCGGCGTCAAAATCAAGGCTGGCGATCCTGCCTTCTTCGAAATTAAATTTAAAAACGTTGACGCTTCCATCCAGCTTGATCGCCAGTTTTACGGTCAGCCCCAACGCTTTGCCTTTTTCGGCGATAAATGCATCCCGGTTCACTATATCCACGATCGCCTGGATATGCTCCCGGCTGAACATCGTATAAACCGGTTCATCGCGTTTTAAATCATTTTTTAAAGCCGCGTCCAATTCATCCAAAACCTCTTTATCCCACAGCCGGGCGATGGCCGCGCTTTTGACCGCTTCCTCCAACGCTTCGGTGACCGCTAAAGCGTCTTTAAATTTATCCGCGATCGCCACCGTCCCGTGATTCTTCAACACCACCAGGTTATTGGTTTTTAAAGCGGCGATCACCGGCGCGGGGTCGGTTACCGTCGGAGTTTCCTGGGGGATCACCGGGATCTCCCCCAGGTAAAACTTAGTCTCGAAACTCATCGCTTTAAGGTTTTTAGCTACCGCAAAATATCCGTTAATTAACGGCGGATGGCAGTGCACGACAACTTTGGCGCCGGAGTTTTTATAAACCAGGCTGTGCAAAGGCAGCTCCGAACTGGGCTTAGTTTCCCCGGAAAATTTACTGTCGGATAAATTTACTTTAACCAGATCGCCTTCCTTTAATTGCCCTAAAGCCGTGCCGGTAGCGGTGATCAGGATATTTTCCGCATCCAGGCGGCCGCTCAAATTCCCGGAGTTAGCTACCGCCAACCCTGTTTCATAAAGCCTTTTACCTACCTGAATAATTTCTAACCCCAATTCTTTTTCCGTCATTTACACTCCCAAATGAATATGCTTGGTAATTAAACACGCCGGCGTAACATCAAAAGCCGGGTAATAAGCTTTTACTTCTTTAGGGGCTAACCGCACGCCCTGATAAATTTTTAGCTCATCATCCGGCCGGATCTCGATTTGAATCTCCTGGCCGGTTTTCAATCTGGAAGGCGGAGGGCAAATCACAAAAAACGGGATTTTAAAATATTTCGCCACTACCGCGATCTGATAAGTCCCGATCTTATTGGCAATATCCCCGTTTAAAGTCAAATGGTCGGCCCCGACAATGATTTTAGTCACTTTCCCCAGGGAAAGTAAATACGCCACCATATTGTCCGTAATGATCGTTACCTCAAATCCGGCGCGCATCAATTCCCAGGCAGTCAGCCGGGAACCCTGCAGATAAGGCCGGGTCTCAGTAGCGTAAAAGCTGACTGTCTTACCCTGCTCTTTGGCAATCTGAGCGATCAAGGGCAACAGGCCGCTGATATTACAGTGAGTAAGGATCACATCCCCGTCGCTAAGCAGCCCGGCGGTTTCTTTGGCCTGCTCAATGCGTTTGGCCTTGAGCATCTCTAAAAATCCCAGAATGCTTTTCTCCAGGGGCGCCCCGCTCTTCTCCCATCCCAAAACCATATCGGTAAGGAACTTAAAGGAAAGGGTCGGCCGGGTAGCGTTGATCGCCGCGGCGACCTGGCTTAAATCTTTCTTCTGCCGCTTGCTCAACAGAAAGGTGTACATCACCAAAAGCACCTGCCCTACCGCGCGAGTCTTCATTTCTTTGATCGCCCGGCAGGCTTGCAAATAATTCCTGGCCTTTATATAGGTAAGTTTCTGCGGCAATTTCGTTTCATCTAAAATATAAAGCGTATTGCCTTTTAACTGTATCGGCCAAAATAAGGGAGAGAATTTCATAGTTTTTATATTCCCAATTGTGTCACTTTCCTTCTAATTTTTTAACTAAATCCAGGGCAATTTTAATTAAATTGCCTTCCGCCATATAATACAGCGGATTCATAAAACCCATTTCACCGGTAATCACATTATCACTTACCGCTAATATCGAGCCGGCTTTGATATTGTAGGTCTGGCAAATGGTCAGCATCGTGGAAGAGACCATATCCACGGCCAGGGCGCCTTCCTTACGTTTGCCTTCCACCAGTTCCCGGGTCTCCCGCAATAAAGCGTCCGTAGTCCAGGCCTTACCGCGGTGCACATTTAAACCCATATCTTTAGCAATCTGGAAGAGAAGATCAGAAATCTTCTTGTCGCTGATCGTCTTAAAATCCTTATCCACATAATACGGGGTCACTCCGTCGCCGCGGATCACTTCATCGACGACAAATAAATCCCCCACCTTAATATTTTCATCCATTGCCCCGCAGGTGCCCACGCGGATAATGTTCTGGATCCCCGCGTTGCACATGACTTCGGTGGTGATCGAGGTGTCAGTGGAAAATCTCCCGCCGTTAATCCCGGTGACCTTAATCCCCTCAAAGGTGCCAGTGTACATGGTGTATTCCATAAAAGAAAAATTCTTGATCGGGTTTTCCAGCTTTTTCATCAAAACATCCAGCCGGTCCCGGGGGCCGGGCACGATCGCGTACTTACCTACATCCTGAGGCCTTAACTGCACCATCGCGGTTAAATCTTTTCCCGTTAAATGAACATCTTTCTGCATTTGCATGTGAATTCTCCCTTAAGTTACGCCCGGTACATAATGACGTTTGCTTTTTCCAATGTGATCAACCCCTCTTTAACCATACTGTCTAACTGCGGCAGGAACTGATTGATCTTCTCTTCGCTGTCCACAATCTCAATGATGATCGGCAGGTCTTCAGAAAGCCGCAATAAATTAGCGGTGTGCATATGGCTTTTGCAGCCAAACCCCATAAACCCTTTGATCGCGGTTGCCCCGGCTAACCCGGTTTTTTTGGCCAAAAGAATGATTTCCTCATAAAGCGGCTTGCCGTTCCATTTATCAGCCTCCCCGATAAAAATCCTTAAAAGCTTGCCGTCCGCGGGTATCTTCATATTATTTCTCCTAATAAACCACCAATCCTGAATAATATAAGGCCCAAAACCACACTCACAAAAACATTGCTGAACGCGCGCATCGCCTGGCCGTTTTTCAGCAGGTTATCCGACTCAAAGATCAAGGTCGAGAATGTCGTGAACGCACCGCAAAACCCGATCATTAATAGAATTTTAGCGTCCGGCCCAAGAATAAACTTTTTATCCGCTAAAGTAGCTAAAAACCCCAGGATAAAACATCCGCTGACATTGACCACCAGGGTTCCGTAGGGAAAACTTGTGCCGGCCAACCGATAAACAAAACCCCCTAATAAATACCGGGCAATTGTGCCGATCGAACCTCCGATAATTAAATTTAATAGTTTTATCATACTTTTTTAGCTAATTGCTTTTTTTCGAGTTTCTTAATTTGATCCCAATTCCTGACGATCTGGCGTGCTGAGCTTACTTTAACCTTCCCAAAAACATGCGGGTGACGGCGTTTCAATTTCTTCACTAACCCATCAATCACATCCTCCACATCAAATCTGCCTGTTTTACTGGCGATCTGCGCATGAAACATTACCTGTAACAGAATATCGCCCAGCTCCTCCTGCATATTCGCCAGGTCGTTTTGCTTAACGGCAAAGATAAATTCATCTACTTCTTCCCGCAGGTACTTTAGCAGTGTCTTGTGCGTTTGCTGCTTATCCCAAAGACAGCCATTGGGACCGTGTAGCGTTTGGAATAATTCTTTTAGCTCAATAAACTTAGTAGGCTTACTCATTAAAACAGTAGACAGTGTATGTAACTATATGCAATAACTAATTTTTTGAAACAAATACGAGTAGTTGCTCCGTGAATATTTGTTATGAAACAAGACTGCTTACAATAGGTTACATAAACTGTCTACCTTACTAAAGAGCAAATAACTTTCCCGCATTCCCACCCAGGATGTTCTGTTTATCTTCCTGGGATAAATCTAAATCGTTAACCGCTTTGATCCCCGCGGCCACATCCTGCTTTGCCGGCCAGTCGCTTCCCCAAAGGATGCGTTTTGGCCCCATCAAATCTAAACTTAGCAAAAAATTGGCTTTAGTGGTATCTCCGCTGGTATCGACATAAATATTCTTGAAGTAATCCGAGGGCAGTCCCTGCAGATCCTTAACAAAATTCATTTTGCGCAGCATCTGATAAGTTGCGTCGAAACGCTGTTTAAGATAGCAGATCGCCCCGCCGAAATGGGCAAAAACAAATTTAACTTTCGGGTAGGTGCGGAAAATATCCGACATTAACAGCCTGCCTGCCGAAATCGTCGTATCGAAAACATATTCGATCACCGGGGTAAGCAGCGGGTCTTTTACTCGCTCATAGCCGATCGGGTTAACGATCTGGGAGTGCACGAAAACCGGCAGGTTCTTGCCTTGCGCTTCCTCATAAACCGGCAGAAACATCTTATCGTCCAGGTAAATCCCGTTATAACTGGAAGCCAGAGACACCGCCTTAAATCCCAGCTCATCCGTCGCCCGATTCAATTCCTCCAACATATCGATGGAATTATCTACCGGCAGGACCGCCGCGCCGATAAACCGGTCCGGATATTTCTTTAAAATTTGGCCGACATTATCATTATAAAGATGGGCGACCTGGCTGATGCTCCCTAATTTTAAATGCGCGTCTGAGGTCGGATAGCTTAAGACCGCCCGCTGGATGCCGCTGGCATCCATGATCTTAAGCTGGGCTTCGATATCCCCCCAGCCCTTATGGAAAAAATGAGCGTTGGAGATTATCTCCTCCGGTAGCCAGTGGCTATGCGCGTCGATCAACATTTAGTGGTCGGTGCTCCGTAAAATGCGCTTGGTCATTTCCTTTTCATAAAGCGCCTTGATCTGCGCCAGGAACCGGCGGCCGAATTCTTTAGCGATCAATTTTTCTATGGCATTAAGCTTTACATCCAGGAAAATAAACTCGGTGTTGGTTTTTTGCCCCTTATATTTTAACTCCAGGCAGGCTTTTTCCTTGGCGGCGATATACTCCTGGAAATTATTCACGTGCTTTTCCAGCTCCGCTTTTTCATGCGGCAGATAAGCGCCCATAAGCGTATTTTCGATCTCCTGCAAAAGATCCTTATCGATATCCGTCTGGGTAAATTTGCGCTCGAATTTATCAAAAGCTTCTTTGGTAGTCTTGTACAACCAGATAAAGTAACGCTTCTTTAAATTCTTGGTGTCCTGATTATCCATCGTCTCTCCGCCTTTCCTAAAACTGCCTTACTTCTTGATCAACTCCACCGTATCAAAATAAAGGGTGCCCTTGGAAACGGGAAGCGGCTCAAACTGAAAGCTCTTGACCGGGAAATCGATCACCCCGTTTTTATCCGCATCCTGCGGCTGCCAATCGTCGCGGGCGATAAATTTATCAAAGCTCACTACGACCTTTTTCCATCCGGCAGTATCATCCTCGGTAATAAAACGGAACAGCTCTCCGCCGCTATCCTTAACGTCAAAAGCGATTTTAGCCTTGGAGTTGGTCCCGTAAACATAAAAAGATATCCCGCTGTAATCCGTCCACTTGATCTCGGAGGGCTTCACCGTCCAGGTAGCATTTTTAGCATCCAGCCCTGAACCGCGGGCAATATACATATAACCGCCACTCACCGCGTCATAAGCCGCCTTTAAGGACTGCTTGCCGGTATTTTTGATATCGGTAGCCGCGGTCACCTGCAAGCTGGAACCGTTGCCGGAACCAAAATCCACCGTGCCTTCGGCGCCGCCGGAAACCGCCATCTCAAAATCATCGAGTAAAAAATTATCCGCAAAACAAATCCCGCTTACCGCTAAAATTAAAACTGCCGCGAGTAATCCTATCTTTTTCATCTTTATTCTCCTTAACTGATATTTTGTTTTTCTACCTACTGTTACTTGCCCGGGTGCCGCGCAGAGGCGCGCACCGGGTAATCCTATTTACCCGGGTGTTGCTGTTTAAACGGAATTACCGGCGCAGTCCAGGGGGTTTGCTGATTGATCACGGAAATCTCCAGAGGGCAGACATTGGCCGGCACGGTTAAAGCAAAACGCATCGCGTCTTCTATCGCCTCTGTCCCCATTAAACGGGAAGTATCGCTGGTAATGTCTTTAAGTTTACCGGTTAAATCCGTATCCGTCACTCCCGGCAGGATCGAAGTGACCTTGATCCCGTGGTCGCGCAGCTCCCAAAACAATCCTTTGGAAAAAGCGCGCAACCCCACTTTCAGAGAGCTGTAAACAATAAAGTTTCTCGGGACCGGGTCGACCAGGGTGGAACCGGAAACGATATTAATGATTGCCCCGTATTTTTGCTCCATCATATCATTGATCACCAGGCGGATCAGGCGCACATAACCCAGGTAATTGGTGTGCGCCAGCTTCTCAAAATCCTCGATCGGCTGCTGGTTAAAAGGATACTGGGAAGAAACTCCGGCACAGTTGATCAGAATATCCACCTTGCCGAACTTTGCCTTGGCTTTATTCACCAGGTTCTCTAAGTCTTCAAGCTTGGTCACGTCGCAGGGAACCGGCAATACCTGGACTTTATATTTAGCGGCAATCTCCTCCGCTGTTTCTTTTAACGGGCCTTCACCGCGGGCGCCGACAACCAGGTTTATTCCCAGTCCTGCCGCGGTGCAAGCCAAGGCTTTGCCGATACCGCGGCTGGCTCCGGTAACAATCGCTACACGTCCTTTTAAATCCGTGCTCATTGAATCCTCCTTGCGTAGAGACACACACCGGCGTAATTCCACTAAACGCCGGGTGTTGTAGAATATTATTTAGCTGCTTCAATTACTTTCTTAAAGATCAGCAAGTTGTCCTTGGAATGCTTATTGATGAAACCCTCCACCTGCTCATCGGAAAACTTGGCTTTGCTGTCCATTTTAAAATGCTGGATCCAGGTTAATTCTATCCCGTCGGCCTTGGGAGTATAAAGCCAGATGATCTTCATGTATTCAAAGGGGAATTTCGGGTCGAAGCGTTCCGAATAAGTAAAATAATTCTCCTTGAATAACAGCCTCCAGGAAATCCAGGATTTATCCTCATCGTCGGTAAGCCGGAAGGTGATTTTATTGTCTTCTTTTTTTACAATCTCGGCTTTCTTGTATTCAGCGCCGAATAACTCTGTCCAGCGCGGGATGTCATTGGAAATATTGAACACTAAATCGTACGGCGCGTTGATAATGATTGAATTACAGGTATGTCCCAATTTAACCTCCTTTATTAATCCAACAAAGCCACTACCCTCGCCCAGGCAGCACCGGTATTTTTGATGCGAATGGGAAAACATTGGATCTTAAATCCGTAATCCGGAAGCTTTTCCAGGTTAGCCAGCCTCTCGATATGGATAAATTCTTTTTTGCGTCCAAAAAAATGCGCCGGGTAAAAAGTCTTCGGGTCCCTGGTTTTGAGGAATTCGGCGAGCATAAAACGGTAGGGCCGGTCGATCCCCATCGTGTCCACGCCGAAGATTTTTATCCCCTGCTCCAAAAGATATTCTATCGCCGAAGGATCTACTCCGGGGTAATCCGAGAAATATTTCGGTTTGCCGTACAGCTTATCGGCGCCGGTATGCAGTAAAACAATATCTAAAGGTTTAAGCCGGTAATTTATTTTGGTTAAAGCTTCCCGGATATCCTGCTCTTTAATTACTTCATTGGGTTTTTTATGCCGCATATCCAACTTAACCCCCGGTTGGAAACAATATTCCAGGGGGATTTCGTCGGCGGTTTTAGAAGGGCGGTTCTCCGATTGGGAACCGTAATGAAAGGAATAATCCAGGTGCGTGCCGACATGCACCGGGGCGTGCACAATTTCCAGGGAGAGGAATTCTTCGTCGGGCAGCTCTTCCTTTTTAATGATCCGCTTTCCCAGCGCGTATTTGATCTTACCGGAAAGGGTCTTGCCCATGATCACCCGGTTAAACTTTTCCACCCCGGCTTTATGGGTTACCCTTTCGATCGCCACTTTATGCACTTCAAAGGCGGTCTCATCAATGGGTAAGCTCAAATCGATTATGGTCACCCGGCCTTCTCCTTATTTATCCAGCCTAGCTTCTTCTTAGGTTACAGGAAAACTTACTTAGTTAATTTTTGGTCGATATTGCTGACAATATCGTTGATCGTGCAGTTTTTGGTGATCTCTTTGGGGCTAAGCTTGACCCCGAAAGATTTTTCCAAAGCGATAACCGACTCCACCATTTCCGTAGAATCCACCCCGATGCTGTCGATTAAAGTAGAGGCGTCTTTTAATTCCTCGATTTTTACTTTTAATAAATTGGCCAGCACTTCTTTTACTTTGTTTTTAGTGTCCATTAATCCTCCCTACCTACTCACTGCTATCTACCCGCTACTGTTGTTATATTTGCACTTCCCCCTTGGTCGCGGCGGCTTCCCATTTGCCTACCCCGGCCATGACATCCTGGAAACAGAGCTTGGCCAAAGGATCGAAGTTGCTTTCCATGATCCGGTTGATCCTTCCGGGCTTGGAGAAAAACTCGCGCATGCACCAGGAACCCAACCTGCCCAGGTCCTCGGTAGTCAGGTGGTCCGTGGGGATTACCGGATGCAGAAAATCCCACTGGCTGAAATCCACCTTTTTCGGGTCGATCCAGTGTTTCTTTAAAGCGATCCTCCACATCGGAGAATTCGGGGCGGGGGTCACGTAGCCGACCCACAACACATCCGGATCCACCTGGTCGGTAAATTCAAAACGCTGCTTAACGATCTCTTCGGTATCATAGTCAAACCCCATCATGATGTCAGCGACGATGGCGATGTCATTTCTCCTAAACATGGCGATGGTCTGCTTGATCTGGTCGATGGTAATACCTTTAGCGATCCTCTTTAACTCCGACTGCGTGGTGACTTCGATACCGAAAACCCCCATAAATAAACCCTGCTCCTTCATCAACGGCAGGATGGATTCGCAATTGACCCAGTCGATTGCCCGGCCCAAAGAAACCCATTTGATCGGGTTATTCGAAGCTTTTTTCAACTCGCAAAACTTTTGCACTCTTTTGGGATCGACATTAAAATTATCATCCTGGATGACAACCACCTTAACCCCGTATTTGCGGTGCAGCAGGTTAAGTTCTTCCATTACCCTTTCCGGGGATTTAGCGCGCCATTTCAAAAAATCCGAAGGAGAGCGCGGGTCAAACTGGTCCCACTCATAACAAAAAGTACAGGCGGAAGGGCAGCCGCGGGAAGTAACCATATCCACGAACGGCTTCCAATAAGTATGCCCGACATATTTATCCATCGGGAAAAGATCGTAGGCCGGAAGAGGAAGCTTGTCCAAATCTTCCATCAACGGCTTATGCGGCCCCATGACGATCTGCCCGTCGATGCGGCTGGTGACCCCGCCCACATCTTTCAGTGGCGTATTTTTATCGATCGCCTCGATCAGGTCTCCGAATGATTCCTCTTCCCCCATGACCACAAAATCAACCGCGGGAATTTCTTCCAGGGTCGGCACCGGCATCGCCGAATACCATAAACCGCCCAGGATGATCTTTGTCCTCGGCAGCGCTTTTTTGATCCCGATCGCCGCGTCCTTAAAATGCCGCAGCACCCCGTATCCGCCGTAACCGTGGAGCTGTTCACCCATCACGACAATATCTGGGTTTTTCTCTTTGACCTGCTCGATCAACTGCTCCATAGGAATCTGGTCGGCTTTACCGTCGATAACCGCGACATCCTCATACCCTCTTTCCCGCACATAAGCCGCCCAATGGGCGTACAGCTGGTTTGGAGAACGGTGGATTCCATGGGTCGCCCAGGCACCTACTTTCGGCATTACAAATAAGATTTTCATTTAATTCCTCCCTTTATACTTTCTCAACCACCAGCACTGAATTAATTCCTCCTCTACCGCGGGAAATAATCAAGGATTTGTTTACCTTATATTCTTTTGCTTCTTTAGCCACAAAATTCAGCCCGCTTGAAACCGGCTGGTCTAAATTCAATGTCGGCGGGACCAGGCCATACTCCATCACCTTTAAGGCAATGATCATATCAACGGCTCCGGATGCCCCTAATAAATTACCGAACATGGATTTAGGGCAGCTGACGGGTATTTTCTTTAGGTTGTTTCCAAAAACCGATTCCAGCGCTTTGATCTCGGAATTATCCCAAAGCTCGACCGCTAATCCGTCCAAACTGATATAACCGATCTCTTCAGGATTGGCGGCGGCGTCATTCAGCGCCATCCTGATCGCCCGCGCCAGCTCTTTTCCGTCGGCAGCGCAGTTGATCCGGTCCACCCCGTCGCAGGAAGTGCCGTAACCGCTGATCAGCCCCAAGATCTTGGCGTTGCGGGATTGCACCCGCGCAATGTTCTCCATCACCACGATCCCGGCTCCCTCCCCGATAACAAAACCGCTGCGTTTAGAGTCAAAAGGCCGGTAAGCCCCCTGCGGATCCTGATTATTCTTCGAGAGGGTTCCATAAGTATTGCAGCACAACAGCGCGTAAGGAGTAACCGGGGCTTCCATTCCTCCGCCTAAGATCATATTTAATTTATTTTTGGCTAAGACTTTCCTGGCATAACCTAAAGCCATCAGGGAGCTGGCCCGGTCACTGACCACGGTCTTACTAAATCCTTTAATTCCGTAATAAATAGAGACCTGCCCCTGGGGAGCCGCCGGAAACCAGGCGCTGGCCATGTAAGGAGAAACCCCCTCCCGGCCTTCCAGATAAAGGTCCCTTAATTCGGTTTCGGCGTAAAGCCAGCCGCCGATGGCGTTTCCTAAAAATATTCCCACCAGATTGGGGTCTTCGTTCTTAATATCGATCCCGGCATCCTGCAACGCCGACTCGGCAGCGACTAAAGCCATGTGCGAAAAGGCGTCGATCTTTTTAAGCAGGCGCTCGGAGATATGGCTGTATTTTTCCAGGTCATCGATCTGCCCGGCGATATGCGAAGGGTAAAGGCTGGCGTCAAAACGGGTGATTTCTTTAATAAAGGAGCGGCCGCTTTTAATATTCGCCCAGAATTGCCGTTTTCCTATTCCTGAAGGGGTGACTACCCCGATCCCGGTTATAGCTATTTTTTCCACCCAGCTCTTCCTTTCTATACCTTATATCTATCTATTATACCCGCCCCCCAAAGGAAGGGCTGGGTCCAGCTTATCCACCGTACCTTTTGAAAACGATCGAAGAATGTATCCCGGAAAAACCGCTTGAGGTTTTCATGATCATATTCACTTTTTTGGCGATCGCCTGGTTCGGAATATAATACAAATCGCACTGCGGGTCTTTTTCCTCCTGGTTTATCGTCGGAGGCAGGATGTTTTTCTCAAAAATCATCGAAACAATGGTCATCTCCACGGCATTGGCCGCCGCCAGGGGATGGCCGATCATCGATTTCAGGGAGCTGATCGGCAGTTTGTAAGCGTAATCCCCGAAAATCGCCTTGTAAGCATTGGTTTCGAAAATATCGTTCATCCGGGTGCTGGATCCGTGGGCATTGATATAATCGATCTCCGTGGGCTTGACCCCGGAATCTTTTAGGGCCAAAGCAATGCAGGTTTCCATTGCCCGTCCGTCCGAAGGAAGGTCGGTCATATGAAAAGCGTTGCAGCTGGTGCCGAAACCTAAAATTTCACAATAGATCGGAGCGTTGCGTTTTAAGGCGTGGCTTAATTCTTCCAGGACTAAAATCCCCGCCCCTTCTCCGAGCACAAACCCGTCCCGCTTATTATCGAAAGGCCGGGAAGCTTTCTGCGGTTCATCATTATGTACGGAAAGGACATTGACCACATCAAAAGCCCCGAAGGTGATCGGGGTAAGCGGAGCTTCTGCCGCGCCGCAGATCATCACATCCTGCTCCCCGTCCTGGATACTCTCCAGGCCGAACCCCAATGAATCCGTGCCGGCGGTGCAGCCGGTAGAAATAGTATTGCAGCTTCCTTTTAAACCGAAACGCGCGCTTAACTCTATCGAGGGGGTATTAAACATCGCCGCATCATATAAATCCGGGCGGACCATCGCCGGATTGATCGGTTTTTTCCCGTCGTCGGTGACCAAAGCGAACTCTTCTTCCATGTATTTGGTGCCACAGATGGCATTAGCCAGGCAAACCCCGATCCGCTCGGGATCCTCTTTAGAGAAATCCAATTTGCTGTCTTCAACCGCCATTTTTCCGGCGGCCACCCCGAATTGCACGTAACGGTCCATGCGCATCGCCTCTTCATGGCTCAATCCCAGTTTAAAAGGATCGAAATCCCTGACCTCGGCGGCGATTTTAGTATTAAAAACCGAGACGTCAAAGCCGTCCACCCGGCGTATACCAGATTTTCCTCCGGAAAAACCCTCCCAGGCGTTTTTCTTTCCGATGCCGTTGGGGGAGATCACCCCGATCCCCGTAACTACCACGCGTCTTTTTTCCATATTTATTTAAACTCAAAATCCTAAATTCTAAATCCTAAACAAATCCAAAATCCAAAACTCAAATTTTCTAAACCGCCGTTTTGGGTTTTAAATTTAGAGTTTTGGGTTTGTTTAGAGTTTCGTGTTTAGAGTTTAGGGTTTTGTTTTATCCTCCTCTACTCTTTTGACTTTAAAAATAATATTGCCACCATCAGGGCAGGTCACCGTATCGATGGAATTCGGATCAGGCATGAAGAAAAACTTTGCCCCGAAATTCAGGGCGAACAGCGCCGGGAAAGCGGTGTGAAAAGCCGCCCCGCAGAATCCCGGGATGCATTTTAACCCCTGGGTTTCCCATTTGTCCCCGACTTTATAGCCAAAAGCGCATTTGCCTTTGGCCTGGACCACCTCTAAAACCATTTTTTTAGGGTTAGGCCCCTTATGATTGGGGTCGCGCGGCAATGCTTCCACTTTGCCTTGCTTATCCAGGATTTCGGCTTTAAATTCCAGCTTTCCTCCGTCCGGGCAGGTCACCAAAAGCGAACGCTGGTTGTCCCGGAACCCGAATTTTGCGCCGAAGCTTAAGGCGTAGGCAACCGGAAAAAGCGCGTGCGCCAGGCCGAGGCAAAAATGCTTGGGCCCGTGGGTGAAGTCTTCTAAAATGATCTCGTCCCCGATCTTGTAACCGTGGTAACATTCACCCATTACCTGGGTCACCGTAAGTTTTAGCCGCGGGAAGGGGGTTTTTACTTCATCCATTTTTACACCAGCTCCTTAGTCCTCTGGATCAATTCTTCTTTACTAAAAAACCGGTGCCCGGTTTCTACCTGGTGCACCATTTCCACCAAAACTTTATTTAAAGGCGCTTGCAGTTTGTTCTCCTCTGCCAGCCGCACGAACTCGCCGTTTAAGTAATCTATCTCGGTAACTTTACCGCGCATAATGCTCTGCAGGATCGAGCCGTACAAGGGATCCTTGCTTAAATTATGCATCATCCCAGAGAAAATTTCCGCCGCGTGCTCGCTGGGCATGGTCGTAAACTTGGTCAGGTTTTCGACCGGAAATCCGGGAAGGGAGACCAGATCAATACCGAGCTTATCGAAAATTTCAAAAGCCTCTTTCCAGATCGCGATGCTGATCCGGGCAATCGCAATATCCGCGAACACTTCCTGCATGCTCTTGCCAATGATCGCCGGCAAACAGTTGTTAGCGTTCACGAAGATCTTTAAATACTTCATCCCTTTAAGCTCCTGGGTGACCTGCGTGGAAAAAGCTTTATCCAGGAGCAGTCCGACGGAAAACATCTCCGGGGTGGGATGAGGGTTGAAAATGCTGCCCAATATCCAGTCCCCTTCGAAATTATGCACCACTTTGCCGCTTTCCAGGTTGGTGGCGCCGAACATCACAATACTGGAAATAATTTTTTCCGCCGGTAAATATTTAGCCGCCAGCTTGTCCGCCTGCACCCCGTTTTGCGTGGTCAGCAGCAGGGAGTTCTGGATCAGGTGCGCGCAATCGGAAAGCGCCCCCTCGATATCCTGGGTTTTCACGGTTAAAATTACCAGCTCCGGAAGATAGTTCAGGGTCTCGGAAATGCTTACCCGCACCAGATGGTTTCCGCGGACCCCGGAAATAGAGATCCCATGGTCATGGATGGCGTTCACGGTCGAGCCGCGGCCGACCAAAGTGACCTCTTCCCCTTTTTCCTTAAGATAACCGGCGACCAGGCAACCGATCGCTCCGCTTCCGATAACCGCGATGCGCATTATTGTTTACCGTTTTTAGGATAACCGTATTTTTTGTAATCAAACCCGTTTTGCTCTAAGAGGCGCAGCATCATGCTGTAAAACGGGGAAGGGACATCCGAAAAAAAAGCCGCCACGACATCCTGTTCTCCCACCTCAGTGGCGCTGCGTTTGGCGGCCAGCTCGGCGGCCTTTTGCCGGACCACCGATTCAGTGATATGGCGGTGGAATACGGGAATTTTGGAGATCAATACCTTGAATTTATTTTCGGTTCCGGTTTCCCAGTTCATTTTCGCAATTGCCTCTTTTAATATAGTAAAATTTTACTATAATTTTAGTCAAGATAAACTCCTTTGTCAAGCAAATTATCCTGGAATTTGCCTATGGAAAATTCAGATTTTTTTAAGCAGGGAGCTCAAGAATGCGGACTCGGCGCGCAAAAGGCAAAGGTTATGCTCCATGATCCGCTGCAGGGGCAGCGAATTTTTTAATTCCCCGGTGGTAAACATCCGCTTGATCCCGGAAGATATCTTCGCCAGGATCTCCAGCCGTTTTTCCAGCCTGCGGCGGGCAAGCGCCGGCTGCAGAAAGCCCAGAAAATACAGGCTTAAATCGAGAGTAAACTGCGGGCGCTTAAAATCCAGGAGGTTCTTGTTCAGCAATACCTCAAACCGCTCCTTGCCTTTGGCGGTTAAACAATAAACCAGCCGCGGCGGCCTTTTGCCTTTTTTCTCGACGCGCTTGGCAAGCAAACCTTTTTTTTCTAAGATTCTTAAGGGATAATATATCGATTTGAGCTGGACACCGGCGAACAGGGAAAGGATCTCCCGGACTTTAACTTTGATCTCGTAACCGTGTTTGGGGCTTTGACGCAAGAGGCCTAGAAGGATCAGCTCCTGATCGATCATGCGGTAACACCCATTGCCCTGAATTTCTTATACCTTGATTCCAACAGTTCTTTTTTGTCCAGGGACTCCAGTTCTTTAAGCATCCTTAAAACCGTTTCTTTGACGCTGGAAGCGGTTTTCTTCACGTCCCGGTGCGCCCCGCCCAAAGGTTCCGAAACCACTTCGTCGATCAGCCCCATCTTCAGCAGGTCCGGAGCGGTAAGTTTTAAAACCTCGGCGGCCTTGGGGGCCTTGGCCCCGTCCTTCCAGAGGATCGCCGCGCATCCCTCCGGGGAGATCACCGAATAATATGAATTTTCTAAAACCGCCAGCCGGTCCGCCACCCCTACCCCCAGCGCTCCGCCGGAGCCGCCTTCGCCGATAACCACCGCGACGATCGGCACGGTAAAACTCATCATTTCCCTTAAATTAAGGGCGATCGCATGGGACTGCCCGCGCTCCTCCGCACCGATGCCCGGGTATGCCCCGGGGGTATCGATAAAAACCACGACCGGGATATCAAACTCTTCCGCCATTTGCATTAAGCGCAAAGCTTTACGGTAACCCTCCGGGTGCGCGCAGCCGAAATTACGTTTCAAATTTTCTTTGGTATCCCGGCCTTTTTGGTGGCCGATCACCATCACCTTCCTTTTATCCAGCTTGGCCAGCCCGCAGATCATCGCTTTATCGTCGCTAAATAACCGGTCCCCGTGCAGTTCCACAAAATCCGTCATGATCATGCTGATATAATCCAGGGTATACGGGCGCAGCGGATGGCGGGCAATCTGCACTCTTTGCCAGGGGGAAAGGTTGACGTAGGTATCCTTCTTCAGGGATTCCAATTTATCGTCGAGCTTTTTGACCTCGGAAGAGAGATCGATCTTTTTCTCCGCCATAAAGGTCTTGAGCTCTTGAATTTTTTTCTCTAGCTCGACGATCGGTTTTTCAAAATCCAGTCCGGCCATAGGAATTAATCGATAATGGTTACTTCAGTGCCCACGGGAATAATAGTATAAAGCTCCTCAACATCGGGATTGCTCATCCGCACGCACCCCTGGGTCACCTGTTTGCCCAGCTCCTTGGGCTCAACGGTTCCGTGAATGCCGAAACCGGCCAGGTCAAAACCCATCCAGCGGGTGCCTAAAACATTTTCCGGGCTTTCCGCCGGAACGACCGCCCCGGCCTTGAACCAGGTGGGATTAGGAAGCTTGTTTACGATCTTAAAGGTACCGACGGGAGAACAGTTGTTTTTCCCCGTAGAAACGGTGTAAGTCTTAACGATCTCCTCGTTATTCTTCAGCATTAAAATGTTTTCGGATTTATCAACCAGGATGTTAAAAGGGGCGCTCCACACCTTGATCTTGCGGCCGGGAATAATCAAGGAGTCATTAAGATTATTGCTTCTTTTGATCAGCTCGGTAGTGGTTTTAAATTCGCGGGCAATTTTGGTCAGGGTATCCCCCGGCTTGATCTCATAAATAATGCTCTTGGGGGTCAGCACGGGAGAGAAAAGCAGCTTAATATTGATCTCCTCCGTCCTCTTTTGCCAATCCATTACCTCCGAAGACTGCGGGAAATCATTGATCAGTTTCTGGTATAACAATTTTGCCTCAAGCAAACTGCCTTTGGCCTCAAGCTGATGCGCCTGGTTGGACAGGGAGCGCGCCGAAACCGCGGCCTGCGGTCGGGGGGCCCGGGCAACCCTTTTGCCTGTTTTTTTTCTGCCAAAAATAAACACTATCCCCGTAATGACCATTGCCGCTATAATTATAGTGACGATTATTTTTTTCACCAAAAACCTCCCTTATCTAAATCCGGAGACCAAAGCGATCGTAATCCCTAACAATAATCCCATGATCACTTCTACCGGAGTATGCCCGATGAGTTCCCGCAAACGCTTCTGCTGGATCTTCCCTTTCCAGTAAATATCTTCCATAATCGTGTTCAAAATACCGGCTTGTTTGCCGGTGGAACGGCGTACCCCTTGGGCGTCAAACATGACCACGATCGCAAAAGCGAATGCCAGGGCAAAATAAACGCTATCGAAGCCATACACCAACCCGACGCTCGTACCTAAACAGGCGGCGCCGGCGGCATGCGCCGAAGGCATCCCCCCGCTTCCGATAAACAAGCGGAAATCGAATTTTTTCTTCCGGAAAACCCCGATAATCACTTTGATCGTCTGGGCGATAAGCCAGGCCGAGATCGTGGTCATCAGAATCTTATTTCTATATACCTGAACAAAAAAATCTTGCATTTTAGTTAATTAACCGGCTTGGCCTGCTCCACGGGCGGGGCGGGAATTACTTCAATCTTGATCTTGTCGGAAGTCGAACGGCCGTCTTTAATCAGGAACCCCTGGTTACCCGGCATTTCTAAACCCAGGTCTTTACGTTTATGGGTCCTTAATTCTCTTATGGCCTTGCGCAGTTCGAGTATCGATCCCAATTTAAACTTATACTGCTCGTTTTCCGTATAAATACGCTCATGGGCCCTGATCAGCGCTTTATTTTCCGCTTTTAACACGGAAAATTTGGCGTTTACTTTATCCAGGTCATCCTTGGCCTTGGTGTTATCCCGGAAAAGACGGCTCATCCTTTCCTTGCTTGCCTTTAGGTTAGCTTTCAGGTAAGTATTTTTATCCGTCAATTGATCATTCAGTTCTTGTTCTTTCCCCAACTCCTGCAATAAGTTTTGTTTCTCCTGAACCAAAGAAGTCACCTGGTCCTGAGATTGCGTCAGATTGTCCTGCAGGCGCAGTCTTTCCTTTACTTCCGCCACATACCTGACCATGCTGAAAACAGCGATCCCCAGCAGTAAAACCAGCCCCAAATTCTTAATCCTGTCTTTAGCCATAAGGTTATATTATATAACCCCGCGGCTAAAAATCAAGGATTTTAATCTCTTTAGCTGCCCCCATGAGTTCACCCGGGCATCCGCTAAGCGGGCCGATTTTAAAAACCGGGTTAGATTCTCCTTATTATTACGTCTATTGGCTTAAGGAGAAGACAAATGCTCTCAAAAACATATAGTTTCGGCATTTTGGGGCTGGAAGCTTACCCGGTGGAGATTGAAATCGATGTTGCCGGCGGCCTGCCGAGAGTCAATCTGGTGGGGCTGGCGGACGCGGCCATAAAGGAAAGCAAGGAACGGGTGCGCGCGGCAATCAAGAATTCCGGATTCACCTGGCCGGCGCAAAGAATCACGGTAAATCTTGCCCCTTCGGATATCAAGAAAGAGGGGGCTTGCTTTGACCTGGCGATTGCCATCGGGATCCTGGCGGCAACCGGGCAAATAAGCAATGCCCCCCTTAATCATTACTCTTTCCTGGGAGAACTGTCTCTGGACGGACAATTGCGCCCGGTTCACGGTGTGCTGACCATAAGCCTGACTTTAGCGAAACTGCCCGAAAAAAACCTTATTTTACCGCGGGAAAACGCCAGAGAAGCGGCAATCGTCCCGGAAATATCCGCCTGGCCCTTTAAAAGCTTAAAAGAAGTGGCGCAATTCTTAACTGACCCGGACGCTCATCCACCGCTTAAATTGGACGCTAACCAGGCACTCGGCAGCAGCCCGAATTATGCGCTGGATTTTTCCGAGATCAAGGGGCAGTATTTTGCCAAAAGAGCGCTGGAGGTCGCTGTTTCCGGCGGACACAATATTATCCTGGTCGGCCCGCCGGGAAGCGGAAAAACCATGCTGGCCAAAAGGATCCCCACGATCATGCCCGGACTTTCCCTGAAAGAAACCCTGGAAATAACCAAGATCCATTCGGTGGCCGGCACATTAATGAATAATGACGGCTTGATCACCGCGCGGCCTTTCCGCTCGCCACACCACAGTATTTCCGATATCGCTTTGATCGGCGGAGGCAGTACCCCTAAGCCCGGGGAGATAAGCTTGGCGCATTACGGGGTCCTTTTCCTTGATGAGCTGCCGGAATTCAACCGTAAAGCCCTGGAGGCACTGCGCCAGCCCCTGGAAGACAACCTTATCTGTATCAGCCGCGTAAAAAAGACCCTGGTCTTCCCGGCCTGTTTTATTTTAGCCGCGGCGCTTAACCCCTGCCCCTGCGGTAATTATTTTAATCCCCGTAAAATTTGCCGCTGTAATCCGGCAAAGATCAGGAATTATTTAGGCCGGATTTCCGCGCCCCTGCTGGACAGGATCGACCTGCATATTGAGGTCCCGGCGGTAAAATATCAGGAATTAACCGATACTCAGGACGCGGAATCTTCCGCCGCGATCAGGCAGCGGGTAGAAAATGCCCGCGCTATCCAGCGGGACAGGTTTTGCGCCGGCGGAGGGAATCCTAAAATATTTTGTAACGCGCAAATGCCGAATAAAATGGTCAGGGAATTTTGTATTTTGGACAAGGAGGCCGGGGAACTGGTGCGCCTGGCGATAGCAGAGCTGGCTTTATCCGCGCGGGCGTATGATAAGATCCTCAAAGTCAGCCGCACCATAAGCGATCTGGCGCAAAGCCCGATTATCCGTTCCGAGCATGTTGCCGAAGCGATCCAATACCGCTCCCTTGACCGTTCACTTTTGGATTAATGACTTCGTAAACAACTGCGATCACCGGGATCTCCCCTAATGAAGCTTTATATAACTCCCGCCCAACCCCGAAACTTATTTGCCTCCAGCCATATTCAGATCCCTTTATCCGCAGAGGATCAGTTTGATTATATTTATAGCGTTTTTTACGTTCAGCTTTAAACGATTATAACTTTTAATGCGCCTTATCTGCTTAAGAATTTTTAACGGCCTGAAATAAAACTCACGGTATGCTTTTTTTTGTAAGCGCAGTAAATCCTTTTCTGACAGCCCCTCCAAATGATGCACTGGCCGGGAATGAATTCCATAATCATCAAAGTTACGGCTGCTTAACAATTGGTGATTAACGATGTAGTCATAACTCTCTGTCCCGGGATAGGGTTTCAATATATGGAATTTCGCGATATCCGGATCAAGCTTTTTGGCAAATTGTATCGTGTCCTGCGCTGATTTAATCTCTTCTCCGGGAATCCCGAACATAAAGAATCCCCAAGTTTCGAAATGAAATTCGCGCGCCAAAGCAAATGCCTCCCTGATCTTTTCGAGTTTTATATGTTTTTTGGCCTTATCGAGGACTGCCTGGTTGCCTGATTCAATACCGATAGCAATGCTATAGGTGCCCATTGCTTTAAGCGATTGCATAACTTCTTTATCCAAAAGGTCTGCCCTTATGCCGTTGGGGAAGGCAAATTTTAGCCTGAGATTACGCCTCAGTATTTCATCCTTAATCTGATGTACCCTTTCTTTTTGATTGGCGAAACTATCATCCCAAATGTGTATTTCTTTTATCCTTGACTCCCTGGCCAGCAATTCGATTTCGTCAACGACATTGCCGGCGCTGCGCGCTCTGAATTTCCTGCCAAAGATACAGTGAGAACCGCAAAAAACACACTCCCCAAAGCAACCGCGGCTAGTCATTATGGGGGCGGTTGCAGCATAGAGAGAATCCGGGTAGGAATAAGACTTGATCTTGAATAAATCGCGAGCGGGAAACGGCAAGCTGTCCAAATTATCGATCAGCTTTCTCTCTTTGTTCTCGACTATTTTGTTTTCACTTTTTAGCACAAGCCCGTCAATGCCTCTCAAATCCCCGTTGCTTTCTACGGCCCTCACCAATTCCAGTAACGTAAACTCCCCTTCCCCTTTTACCACAAAATCAACCTGATTATACGCGATCGTCTCCTTCGGCAGCACAGAGGGATGCATCCCTCCGAAGACTACCTTTACCTTAGGCGCAGCACGTTTCACAAGCTCTGCCACCTGCAAAGCAGAATTCAGCGTCGGAGTGGCTACGGTAATTCCAACGATATCAAAAAAACTGCCCTTGATTATCCGGATTAAATCTTTAGGCGCTATACGCTCGGCATGCATATCAATGACGGTAACCGTATAACCGTGCTTTCTAAGAAAAGCGCCCAAATAGGCCAAACCGAGAGGAAGCTGCAGGTGCGGACTTAATTTACCGTAGACTTTAAGTTGCGCTGGATTTATCAATAATATATTCATATTAAATTTACCGGAGAAACAGAGCGAATTTTAAGTTTTTCCGCGGCAGCTCTGGTTGTTTCATTTTCCCGGTTTTTTACAGTATCCTTGCTTACCTTAGACAAGGCTTTGCTTAACCGTGCGCTGAAAGATCTACGGTTTAGGAGCAGAGTCCCGCTTAATTGCCAATGCTCGACTAAGGGCGCGAAGGGATTCTTTATTTTTTCCTGCGGCCAGGTAAGCGTTCCCTAACCCGATATAAGCTTCCGGAGAATGCGGGTCGATCTCTACCGCTCTTTTGAATAAATTTACCGCCTGGTCAAATTTAGCTGATTTTAATAATAAACTTCCCATATAGTAATAAGCGCTGAAATAATCCGCATTGTTCTTCACTGCTTTTTGGTACAGGTCCCGCTTTTCCCCGCTCTTGCCGAAGCGGACAAAAACAGCGGACAGCGCCGCATAAGCGGAGGGATCCTGCGGCGCTATTTCTATCGCCCTATAGAACATCCGGACCGCCGCCTCCTCCCTGTCCAGTTTCAGATAAAGCATTCCTAAATTATAACAGCTTAAGAAGTGTCCCTGCTCCGCTGCTTTTGAGTAAAACCCTATTGCCTCCTCCTGCCGGTTGGCCAGGCTGGATAGACGCCCCAGATTAAAATAGGCTTCTGCATTTGCGGGTTCTATTTTGAGCGCCTGCTCCAATACGGCAGCCGCCTCCCCGCTTTTCCCTGTTTCCGCATATAAATCTCCGAGATTAAGGTAAGCGAATATAAATTTGGGGTTACATTCTATCGCTTTTTTGAAATCAACTGAAGCTGCGGGATAATTTTTTTGTTCCAACAGCAGCACCCCCCGATTATTATAAGCCTTGGCTAAGCCGGGATATTTTGCCACAACATCGCTCCATAAGGTTACCCCGTCTTTCCAGGCTTGGCACTGTTTGCGGCTTAAAAACGTGAGTGTCCCCGCAGCCAAGATTAAAATCATGACCAGGGCGACTTTTACCGGGCGGAAACGGCTTATTTTACTTTCAAGAACCCCGAGGATCCCGCAAGCGGCTAAATACCCTATTCCCAAAGAGGGGATATAGGTGTACCTGTCTGAAACAAAAGTTTCTCCGGAAAACACCGCCGGCAATACCACCGAAACAGCGGCCAGAAAGAAAACCGCGCCGAAAATAAAATCTTTCGAAAGTTTTTTCCGGTTCAAAATCAGCGCCAACAGCAAAAAAACAACGGCTATCCCTGACCACCACCTGGCCGCATCCGCCGGTAACGGATACATGCACGCAAGATTGCGGGGAATGAATATTTTATCCAAATAAAAAATAAGCGCGTAGGCGGTATTTAGAAGTTTATCCCCGGCATTAAACCGGCCAATTTTCAGCAGGCCAACTGCCCCCTGAGAAAACAGAGTGACCGCGCCCAAGAACAAGGAGAATAAAATAAAAGGGGTTTTATTCAAGAATTTTATTTTCCCGGAGATAAAATATTCCAGCAGGACAAGCAGGATAGGCAGGGTTACCGCCATCGGTTTAGATAAAAGGGAGAGGATAAATAAAAATAAAGTAAGCGCATATAATCCCGGCCGCTTTTTTTCTTTTAAATAATACACGTAAGCGATGAGCGCCCCCAGGAAAAACAAAGCATAAAGCAAATCCTTCCTTTCGCTTATCCAGGCAACCGATTCCACCCGCAAGGGGTGCAGCGCAAAAAAAACGGAGACAAAAAAAGCCACCGGGATCCTTGCGCTGAGTAAATAAAATAACCAGAACACAAGCAGGCAATTAAGCAGGTGCAGAATCAGGTTGGTTAAATGGTAGCCGGAAGGATTTAATTTAAAATACCGGTACTCCAAAGCATAGGTCAGGATGGTTACCGGCTGATAATTACCGGCAAAGAAAGAAGTGCATATTTTTTTAAGATTGAATGCGGACAGCGTTTGGATAAAACGGTTATTGACTATATAGATATCATCATCGTAGTTAAACCCGTTTTGCAGGGAAGGAGCGAATGCCGCCAGGGTGACCGTCAGGATTATAACGAGGGAAACGATTGTCGCAACCTTTTTCATCATGAGCTAAAACCGGACTATTTCTTATATGGAGAAAGCATTTTCCGTAATTCAGGGCTCTCTGGATACCCCAGCTTAATTGCCTGGTCAGAGTGTTCAAGGGCCAGGGGGTATTGTTTAGTGTAGTAGTAGGCTAAGGCCAGGTTATTGTGGGCGGCGGCCAGGCTAGGATCCAAGGCTAATGCTTGTTGAAACCATGAAACAGCGGCTTTAGGTTTGCCTAAAGAAAAATAGGCGTTACCGATGCCCAGAAGGGTTTCCTTGGAGACAGGGTTAATCTGCAGCGCTCTTTTATACAGCTTAAGCGCTTGCTTATCCTGGTGCCTGTCAAAAGCAAGATTAGCTTCGGAGTAATAGGCAGAGAAAAAATCCAAGCCGTTTAATACCGCCTTTCGGTAGAGCGCTTCCTGGGCCGGATAATTATTATCCTGCTTATAGATAGCGCACAACTTGATGTAGGCAGAGACCTGGTTAGGATTAATCGCGATCGCCTTAGATAGCTCCTCCGTTGCCTCCTGTTTATTTCCTTCCTTAAGGTAGAGCAGTCCAAGGTTTTCGTGGGCATCGGCGTAACCGGGGAGAAGCCGGATAACCTTTTTATACAATGCCGACGCATTATCCTTATCCCCCATAGAGAGATAAATGCCGGCTAATTCAAAATATGCCCTTTCGTAGTCCGGATTAAGACTGATCACTGTTTTTAAGGTGGAGATCGCCTCCTCTTTTTTACCCAAAGCATTTTGGGTAATCGCCAGATCGATATCGGCAAATAATAAAAAGATATTACAATACTCCTGATTATTGTAACTGCGGCAGGCATCCAGGCTCAATTTTATGGCGCGCTTAAAATCTGCTTCCGCTAAGCCGTACTCGGCTGTATTGAGAAAAAATTTCCCCCGGTTAATGTGCGCCGCAACTATCCCCCCATCCTGCTTTAAAACATCATTCCACAGACTGAGGCTGTCCTGCCAGATATGGCAGCGTTGGTGGGCTGAATAGCCCAGACAAGTGATGCCAACAGAAAGCAGCAGGATCAAAAAGGCTTTGCTCAGGTGTGGGGTTTTGTGCAACAGCCAGTTAAAGGTATAAGCCAACAGCAGGAATATCCCGATACAGGATAGATAGATGTAGCGGTCCGCCATGACCATTTCTTCTGTAGGCAGGAACCTTACCGCAGGAAACACCATCAACAAGAATAACCCTGCGCCCAGGATAGCTTTTTTAGTGTATTTAGAGGAGATAGCCAGGAGGAATAAAAGGATAGTTAAGGCAAGTAAGGCGCTAAAGAGTAAAAGACTATTAGAGCGTAAGTCTATTAAAGGGTACAGGGCGGATAGCTTAAGCGGATACAGAAGCTTGCTTAAGTAAAAGATGATGTCATAGGAGGCTCCTTTTAGTTTGTCGGCCAGGCTGTAGTAGTTAAAGGACTGGGCGTTACCGGTAAGATGCCCTTCCAGGAGGGCGATAGCGCCAAAGACGGCGGAGAGGATGAAAAAAGGAAGCTTTTGGATGAAGTTAAAGAGTTTAAGCTCGCCCTCTCCTCTTGTATAGTCAAACAGGAGTAGGATTAAGGGTAAGGTGATGGCCATGGATTTAGACAGAAGTGCACAGATAAACAGGATAAAACAAAGGATGAGGTATTTATTCGGTTTAAGGTTGTCTTTTAAGTAATAAAGATAGCTGATCAGGGAACCTAGATAGAATGAGGCATAAAGCAGGTTCTTCCTCTCGGCTATCCAGGCAACGGATTCTACCTGCATGGGGTGGATCCCAAAGAGTAAGGCGACAATAAAAGAGACAAGGATACTGCCTCTAGTTAAAATATAGATCAGCCAAAAGACGAATAAAGTGTTTAATAGGTGGAGTAAAAGGTTATCCAGGTGGTAGCCGAAGGGGTTAAGCTTGAAAAATTTGTACTCCAGCATGTAGGAGAATAAGGTTAAGGGATGGTAGTGGGACATGTGGAAGCTGGTTAAGATGTGCCCTGCATTAACAATGGAAGCTGATTGGATCAAGGGATTGGCGGTCACATACAGGTCATCATCCCAATTGGTGAAATTGTTCTTTAGGGCAGGAGAAAAGGAAAGCAGGACCGCAATCAGGATCAGGCAGGCAGGGATGATCAATCGAATGTTTTTCATGCTTAATCTTTTTTATTCCGGTGGCTCTCCAGGAGCTTCAAAAGCTTAAGGCTCTCTGGATACCCCAGCTTAATTGCCTGGTCAGAATGTTCAAGGGCCAGAGGGTATTGTTTAGTGTAGTAGTAGGCTAAAGCCAGGTTATTGTGGGCCACTGCCAGTTTGGGATCGAATTTTAAGGCTTGATTTAACCAGCGGATAGCGCCTTTAGGGTCACCTAAGGTCAGATAAGCGTTGCCTAAGCCTAAAGCGGCTTCTTTAGAGGAAGGATTGACCAAAAGCGCCCTTTTATACAGCCGGATGGCTTGAGCTTCCTGATGTTTATCAAAAGAAAGCTCGGCCAGATAATAGTAGGCCTGGAAAAAATCCAGGTTATTGGAGACGGCTTTTTGATACAGCGCTTCCAGGTTTTTTTGGTCATGCCCCGATTTATAAACCGCCGCCAGCTGGATATAAGCGCTTAGCTGCTCCGGGTCGATAGCGATTACCCGGTTAAACTCATTGATCGCCTCCCTGGTCTTGCCTTGGCCGGCATACAGGGCGCCTAAGCTTTCATGGGCATAACCCTGTTGGGGGTTAAGCTCCAAGGTTTTTAAATACAACGCCGCCGCTTGAGCATTATTGCCTAAAGTTTCATTAATATTAGCAAGGTTGCAATACGCCTCTGCCTCTATCTCATCTTTATTTGTCGCGGTTATTCTGTTCTCGCGCCGCTGGCGCTGGCCCGCCGCCCCGGAAGCAACGGACGTCTCCCTGATCACCTGTTCAAATACCGCGCTCGCTTCCTGATCCCTGCCCAAAGCGTGCAAAACATTACCCAGGTTAAGCGCGTAATATTTATAAAGCGGATTGTAAGGATATTTTGTCCGGCTGTTTGCGGCCAAAATAAAATCGGAAAGGGCTTCCTTAAGCTGCCCCTGGCCGAAGAAATATTCCCCGCGGTTATGATAAGCCGTAGCCGAATCCGGGTAAGTCTCTAAAACATTGCTCCATAAACTGTAGTCGTCCTGCCAGATGGCGCATCTTTTGCCGGTTGCCTGCCCCAAAAAGATAATCCCTGCCGAAAGGAATAAAATTAAAACGGCCTTTACCGCCCGGGATCCCTTGCAAAAAAGCCCGTGGAAGCCTTCAGAGAAGATATAAAATACTCCGATAGAAGCCAAATAGATGTACCGGTCAGCGAAAATTATTTCATCTAAAGGCAAGCCCCGGATAACCGGAAAAAGTATCAGCAGGAATAAACCGGCGCCAAGGATAATTTTTTTCGTGTACCGGGCGGAAAGAATGACCAAGGCGACCAGGATCGATACGATGATCAGACTGGATAAGTGAAGAAGCCCGGGCTTAATCTGGATATACGGATATAATACCGACAGTTTAACCGGATAAAACAATTTACTGAGGTAAAAAATAATATCGAAAGAGGCCCCTTTTAGCTTATCCAGCAAACTGATGGGGTGCTCATCATAAAAGACTTTGGCCAGATACCCGCCGAGCATGGCGATTAAGCCAAAGACTGCGGAAAGAATAAAAAAGGGCAGCTTTTGGATCAGGCTGGATAATTTAAGTTTATTGGTCTGCCAGTAATCAAACAAAATAAGCACCAGCGGCAGAGTGATCGCCATGGATTTAGACAGGAGTGAAAAGAGAAATAAAATAAAACAGAGGAGAAGGTGTTTATTTTGTTTAAGTTTTAGGTAATACAGGTAGCTGATCAGCGCCCCCAGGTAGAAGAAAGCATATATCAGGTTCTTCCTCTCCGCTACCCAGGCCACGGATTCCACCTGCAGCGGGTGGATACCGAATAATAGGGTAGTGAGCAAGGCCACGGGGATACTGCCTTTACTCAAGAGGTAAATCAGCCAATAGACCAGAACGCAGTTGAACAGGTGCAATAAGAGGTTATCCAGGTGGTAACCGACGGGGTTAAGCTTGAAAACCTTATACTCCAACATATAGGAGAATAAGGTTAAAGGCTGATAGTGGGTGACAAAGAAATGCGAGGAGATATTCTTAAGACTGGCTAAAGAAATATTACGGATAGTTTTATTGGCAGTGACATACTGGTTATCGTCCCAACTGGTAAAATTATTCTTTAAAACCGGGTAAAAAGAGAACAGGACCGCCGCCAGGATTAAGCAGATAGGGATGATGTTTTTGGGGTTTTTCATGGCCTGGCCACCTGAAAAGGCTTAAGCAGCTCTTCTAATTTGGGATTGACCGGGTAACCTAACTTTATCGCCTGTTCATAGTGCCGGGCCGCCAAGGCGTATTGTTTTGCGTAGTAGTAAGCCAGGGCCAGATTATGGTGGGCCGGGGCAAACTGCGGATCCAACCTTAAGGATTGTTCAAGCCAGTGCACCGCGGCTTCATTCTTGCCCAGCGTTAAATAGGCGGTGCCCAGGCCCAGACAAGCCTCTTTGGAATTTGGGTTAATTTGCAGGGCCTTTTGGTATAGAGGAACCGCTTCTTTATCTTTAGCCGACCCGGAACAAAGATTAGCCAGGTAGTAGTAGGCAGAGAAAAACGGCAAATCCTGTTCTACCGCTTTTTTATATAATTCTTTCAGCTCATTTTGGCGGTTTAAGGCATGGTAAACAGTGGCTAACCGCAGATAAGCCGAAATCTGGCCCGGATCGATTTGGATCGACTGCTTAAACTCCGCAATTGCTTCCGAGTATTTCTTTGCGGAAGCCAGGAGCGCGCCAAAATCGCTATGCATTTGGGCGGAATCAGGAAAAACCTCAAGGGCTTTTTTATACACCTTAACCGCCTGATCAAAATTGCCCATAGCCGAATACAGAAGAGCAAGGTTAGCGTATGGCATTTCCAGTTCCGGGTTAAAATTAATGACTTCCTTTAACGCGTTTATCGCTTCCTCTTTCCTTCCCAGCGCATTGTAGGCGGTAGCCAAATTGATCGTGGCGTATAAGGAAAGAGAATTGAAATGCGGAAGGTTTTTTTCCGCACTCCCGCCGGAGGGATTACCCATTCTTACCGCCCGCTCTAAATCGAGCCGGGCCGCAGGATAATCCCCATTCCTAAGGAAAGCTAAACCGCGGCCAAGATAACCCAGGGAAACGCCGGGATAGGTGCGGGTAAAATAATTCCACAAGCTTAGATCATTCTTCCAGATCTTGCTTCTTTGCCAGCTGGCCTGCCCCAGAAAAATCAAAGCCGCGGCAAGAATGAGGATTAAAACCGCCCGGGCCAAGGAAGAACGCCGGCGGAATAGCCAAAGGCACCCTTGCGCCAATAAATAAAATATCCCCAAACAGGCAAGGTAAGCGTAACGGTCGGCTACCATCATTGCGGCAGACGGCAAAAACCGGATCGCCGGAAAGATCATCAGCAAAAACAGTCCGCTGCCTAAGATCACTTTTTTGCCAAAGGGGCGGGAAAGCGTAACCAGCGCAAGCAAGGCAAATACGGCAATACAACAGCAGGGATAATAATATGGATCGGCTTTAATATCGCCGCCATAAGGATGCGGGACGGAAATCAGGAAAATTTTATAAAGATAAGCCAGGCTGTCCGCGCAGATTACCGTTAATTTGGTAAATAACCCCGCCCCGCTTTCCAAAAGATAAACATGCGGATCACTTGCTGCGTAAAGCGCTACCCCTCCAAAAATAACCGCGAGGACAAGAAACGGTATCTTTTCGATCAATACCCTGGGCCGGGCCTTACGGGAAGCAGCGTAATCCAGGAGTAAAAGCACCAGCGGCAGGGTAACCGCCATGGATTTAGATAATAGGGAAAATAAAAACAGGCCCAGGCAAAAATAATAGAACTTTGCTCGATTTTGTTTTAGGTAGTAAAGATAGCTGATCAGCGCTCCCAAATAAAAAAAAGCATATAACAGGTTCTTTCTCTCGGATATCCAGGCAACCGATTCGACCTGTATAGGGTGGACGCCAAAGAGCAGGGTGACTAAAAGCGCGCACCCGGTGCTTGAGCTTAAGCGGTAAATGAACCAGAAAACCAGGAGGCAGTTAAACAGATGCAGGATAAGATTATCCAAATGGTAGCCGAAGGGATTGAGCCCGAAAAAATGGTACTCCAGCATGTAGGAAAACATGGTGAGGGGATGATAGTGCACCGCAAAGAACCCGGTAGAGATGATCTTTAAATTTGCCGCGGAAATGGCGTGAACAGCGTTATTCCCCACCACGTATGCGGTATCATCCCAATCGATAAAATTATTTTTTAAAGCGGGGAAAAATGAAAGTAACACCGCCGCCAGGATCAGGCAGAGGGCAATGATTGTTTTTGGGCTTTTCATAGTTAAGATATTCTCGCGGAGAATATTCGCTATATTCCAATACGCCAAAAACCGGTAAGGCTAACGCGTGATTACTTCGATTGTGGAAGTGGTGCTGGAGACTGAACCTGCCTGGTCTCTTACGGTGAGGGTAACGGTAAAGTTACGCGATCCAAAAGTAGTGCTCCAATATGTGTTTTCAGGATTTTTCAAAGCGGAAGTATCTCCATCCCCGAAATCCCACAGATAGGCAACAATTTTACCCGACTTGGAGAATGATTTCTGCCCGGAGAATTTTACTTTTAGAGGAGAAATACCTTTAAGGGGTTTAGCCGTGATCACCGCAACCGGAAGCTCTAATGGCTTAGGCGGCGGCAAATTTGCAATCGCTGCGGGGGCTTTTTCCGGAACTGCGGTGGCGGCGGGTTCGACGGCGGATGCAGGGGCAACCGGGGTTTCTTTTTCCGCGGCCGGCTCAACAACCACGGGAGTTTCTTTCACCGGCTGCGGGGTAACCCCAGGTTCTTCTTTTACGGCTACTGCCGCCTGTTCCGGCGCAGCTTGTCCGGGAGCCGGAAGGTTTTCTGTTTTCAGCTCGCTACTCGTCACTGCTTCTTCTTTGACCGGCTCAGGAGACACTGCTTTTGTTTCGATTGCCGAAAGCGTGGCCTCGACTGCTCCGGAACCTTGCGATTCTTTGGCTAAATCTTTAACCACATAGGTATCCAGGTCTTTCCTGAGCTTGGCCATCTTGGCTGTTTCCAGAGCGTCTCTTTCTTCATCCTGCCTGTCTATCCGTGCTTTATATTTAGGATTATGGTTATATTTGTAATCTGCGGCGGCGATCCAGGGCCAGCGCAAAACCCCCCACAAAAACCCGCCGATCATTTGCGGCGGCTCGATCAGGAATTCGCTGACCCGCGTCTGGATCTTTTCCATCTTTTTATAATAATATTCGACAGTGGCCTTGCGGCGTTTAAAACGCTCTTTGGCCAGGGCCAGGTCCGGCAAAGATTTATCTTTTCCCAGGGTGTATTCCGGGAGCGGATATCCGTCGTAACTGACCAGATACCCCTGGGGGCCGGAGGTAGATTTCTGGAATTTATAGGTGGCGCAGCCGGAGAGGATAAAACAGGAAATTATTAAAATCGCTATTTTTTTCAAAAGCTCTTCCTTTCCTTTTTAATTTATTTTAGCTGCTGCGCATCAGCGCCAGGGCTTCGGAACGGGTTTTTTCATTCTCTTTGAAAATCCCGCGCACCGCGCTGGTCACGGTCATTGTCCCGGGCTTCCTTACCCCGCGCATAGACATGCACAGGTGCTCGGCTTCGATCACCACCATTACTCCCAGTGGCTTCAATTTATTCATCACCATCTCGGCGATCTGAGTGGTCAATCTTTCCTGCACCTGCGGCCGGCGCGCCAGGATATCCACCACCCTGGCCAACTTGCTTAATCCGGTCACCCGCCCGTTTTTCGGGATATAGGCGATATTCGCCTTCCCCAGGAAAGGCAGTAAATGATGCTCACAGACCGAATATAAAGGTATGCCGCGCAATAAAATTATTTCATGGTGCTTCTGTTCCAAAACTACTTCCAGCTCTTTTTCCGGATCCTGCTTGATCCCGGAAAATATTTCTTCGCACATTTCGGCGTAACGCCGGGGTGTTTCCAAAAGATCCTTTCTCTGGGGGTCCTCCCCGATAGCTTCCAGGATCTGGCGTACCGCTCTCTCGATTTTAGCTTTATTCATCATGCCTTCTTAGTTGAATACCAAATAATAGGGTATTATCTAATGAAAACCCGCTTTCCGCAAGAGGAAAATAGGCGCCACCGGCTCCGCCCGCCGGAAAGGATCACTTGCCGATGCAGAAATCCTTAAAAATTTTATCCAAAAGATCCGCGGAAAAATCCTTACCCAGGATTTTATCCAGACAGGCGCAGGAGTCTTTTAAGTTTTGGGTGATCAATTCCGGGGACAATCTTTCCTCCAGGCTTAAAGCCTGGGCCTGCGCCGCCAGTTTCTGCGCTTCCCGCAGCGACTGGATGTGCCGGAGGTTGCTCACCAGCATAAGCTCAGGCAGCGGCTGTTTCCCCTGGAACACAAAATTATAGATTGCCTCCTCCAGGAGCCTGAGGTTCTTGCCGGTTTTAGCCGAAAGCATCACTACGGTAGGGAAAAACCCGGCGATCCGGTTTTTTTCGATGCGGGATTTCAAATCAATCTTATTGATTACCGCGATCGTCTTTTTATTTTTTATTTCCCGGATTAACCCCCGGTCGGCATTATCCAGGCCGCTGGCGGAATCAAACAGCATGATCACCAGGTCGGCGGATTTGATCTGGCGGCGCGCCAATTTCACCGCTTTTTTCTCGATCAGGTTGCGCGGTTTAAGAATCCCGGCAGTGTCGACGATCTTAACCGGGATGCCTTTGATCTCGATCAATTCTTCGATGGTGTCCCGGGTGGTCCCGGCCACCGGGGTGACGATCGCCCGTTCCTGTTTGAGCAAAGCATTTAAAAGGGAAGATTTACCCACATTGGGTTTACCGCAGATGACCACCCGCAGCCCCTCCCGTAAGATCCTGCCGCCGGAAGCGCCGGCCAATAACTCTTTCAGCCGAAAGTCAAGTTTAGCGATCCTGCGGCTGGTTTTAACCGCATCCTGCTGCCCCAGCCCCTCCTCGGGAAAATCAATGCCGGCCTCAAGGACAGCCAGGATATCCAAAAGCCCGCGGCGGATCTCATTGACCCTGGCGGACAAACTCCCTTTTAATTGTTCCAGGCTTACTTTAAGCGCCGAATCGGTTTTGGCGCGGATCACATCGATCACCGCTTCGGCTTGCGCCAGGTCGATCCTGCCATTTAAGAATGCCCGCTTGGTGAATTCTCCGGGAGAGGCCAAGCGGCACCCTTGCTTTAAAACCAGTTCCAGGATTTTCTGTAAAGACAGCATTCCCCCGTGGCAGTTTATCTCGACAACATCCTGGCGGGTGTAGGATCTGGGCGCGCGCATCACGGTGAGGATTACCTCGTCGATCACCTGGCCCCCGTCAAGGATCCTGCCGTAATGCATCGAATAGCCCTTAAACTCCTTGAGCTTCCCGGCCAGGCGAAAGAAAATTTTCTTAGCGATTTCCAGGGAGCGTTTCCCGCTCAAACGTACGATCCCTATCCCTCCCTCTCCGGGAGCGGTAGAAATGGCGGCAATCGTGTCCTGCAAATTATTTTCCCGCATCCCTGTATTCTCCAACTACGAATAATGAGCCGGTGACTAAAATTAAATCCTCTTTAGCGGCCAGCTTTGCGGCTAAATCTCCGGCCTCCCTTACGCTTTGCGTCAAATAAGTCTTCTGCCTAAAATAACCGGCTAATTTTTGCGGTGCGATTGCCCGGGGAGTAGCCGCGCGGGTAAGAATCACTGTGTCCGCTAAACTACTCAGCGGTTTACATATTCCGGCAATATCCTTATCTGCGGAAATTCCCAGGACCAAGATCAGCTTCCGGTATTTTTTTACGGCGGAGACGGAAAAATTATCGCTGATCGCTTTTTTTAAAACCTGCGCCGAAGCCGCATTCTGCGCTCCGTCCAAGATAACCAGCGGATGCTGCTTGATACGCTCGCATCTTCCCGGCCAAACGGTTTGGGCAAGCCCCCGGCGCAAGGCCACCTCCTTGATCTCCCATCCGTAAAAACCCAAAGCCTCGACTATCCCTGTCGCTAAGGCCGCGTTGGCTGCCTGATGCTTGCCGATCAGGTTTATCTTCAAATCCCGGTATTCATTACTTAAACCCTTAACCGTCAGTCCGCCCTTAGCAACAGAATATTTTATCTGCCTGCCCACTTCATAAAGCCTGGCGGAAAATTTCTTGCACCGGGAGAGGATTACCCGCCGGGCTGGTTTTTCCTGGTGCGCCGAGATTACCAGCGCGCCTTTACGTTTAATGATCCCGGCCTTTTCCGCAGCTATTTTTGCCAGAGTGTTGCCTAATTTATCGACGTGCTCCAGGCTTAAAGGGGTGATCCCGCAAATCAGCGAATCGGCGGCATTGGTCGCATCCAGCCTGCCGCCCAAGCCGGTTTCCATTACCGCAAAATCGATCCGTTTTTGCTTAAAGTATAAAAAAGCCAATACGGTATACACTTCAAAGAATGAAAGCTGCCCATAGGGTGAACGGCGATTGAACCGTGCGATACCGGGTTTTATTTGGCCGACTAAATCCGCCAGCGTGCCTTTAGGGATCATCCCTTCAAAATCCCTGCCCGCGGTGCGACTTAGCGGTTCCAGAACGCGGATCCTTTCCCGGAAATCCTGCAGGTGCGGAGAAGTATAGAGCCCGACACGAAAACCCGCTGCCCGCAAAACATAGGCCACCATGGCGCAGGTCGAACCTTTTCCTTTTGATCCGGCAACGTGAATGATCCGCAAAGATTTCTGCGGAGCACCGAGCCCCTCAAGAAAATCCCGCACCCGTTCCAGCTTAAAGGTCTGCGGATAAGAATAATTTATATTTTTTTCGTAATTAGCGAGAGAATTTAAATATGCGCAAACTTGCGGGTAGGTCATGCACTGGATTAATGTTTGAAATGCCGGATACCGGTAGTGACCATGGCGATTTTATATTTATCGCAGGCGGCAATGATCTCTTGGTCGGCAATCGAACCGCCGGGCTGGATAATTGCCTTAGCCCCGGCTTTATAAGCCCAGGTTATCGCGTCCGGCTTGGGGAAAAAAGCATCGGAAGCCAAACAGCAGCCGCCTTTTTGCTTTCCGGATTTATTTTTGGCGATCATTACGGAATCTACGCGGGACATCTGCCCGGCGCCGATCCCGATCGTTTTTGTCCCGCTGGATAAAACAATCGCGTTAGATTTAACGTGTTTGGCCACTTTCCAGGCAAAAATCAGGCTGGCCATCTGCGCTTTAGTCGGTTTTTTCCGGGTCACAACTTTAAGGTTGCGCGTATCCAAGGTAAGGGAATCAGCGGTTTCTAAAAGCATTCCCCCGGCTACCCGTTTAAGCTGCAGGTCGGTAACCGCTCCCCAATCCGCTAATTCGATCAAGCGCAGGTTTTTCTTTTCCTTGAATAATTCCGCGGCCGCCGGGTCAAAACCCGGGGCGATGATGCACTCCAGGAACCCGCTTTTAACGATCAATTTGGCGGTCGGCAAATCCATTTTGCGGTTCAGGGCGACGATGCCGCCGAAAGCGGAAAGCTTATCCGTTTTCCAGGCGGACAGATAAGCCCCGGATAACGTTTTGTCCTCCGCCGCTCCGCAGGGATTGTTATGCTTGACGATCACCGCGGCCGGCCCCTTAAACTCCTTGGCCAATTCCACGGCAGAATTAAGGTCAAGGATGTTGTTAAAAGAAAGCTCCTTGCCCTGCCATTGTTTAAGATTAATTAAACCGGACTGCTTTCCTTCTTCTTTATAGAAGGCGGCTTTCTGGTGCGGGTTCTCTCCGTAGCGTAAATCCTGGATCTTTTCAAAAGAGAGGCTGAGTTTGCGGGGAAATTCTTCCGCCGGTGGGTTAAATTTGAAATACCGGCTCAGGTAATTATAGATCGCAGAATCATATCTGGCGGTGTGGCCGTAAACTTCGATCCCCAGCTGGAGCATTAACTCCTCGGGCAGGCAGCCGTCGTTTTTCTTCAGCTGCGCGACCACTTCCGGGTAACGCGCGGGATTACAAATTACCGCCACCGACCGGCAGTTCTTCGCCGCCGAGCGCAGCATTGCCGGGCCGCCGATATCGATATTTTCGATCACTTCGGTGATATCTACCCCCGGTTTTTGGATGGTTTTTTCGAAAGGATAAAGATTGACCACGAGCATGTCAATTAACCCGATATCCTGCTCGGCTAAAGCCTGCATATGCCCGGGATTATTGCGCAGGGCAAGCAGGCCGGCGTGGATCTTCGGGTGCAGGGTCTTTACCCTGCCGTCGAGCATCTCCGGAAAACCGGTATAGGAAGAAACCTCGGTTACGGCGATGTTGTTTTCCCGCAAAAGCCTTGCCGTTCCACCCGTAGAAATTATCTCTACGCCGAAATTGCGCAATTCCTGCGCGAATTCGCCGATGCCTACTTTATCGGAAAGACTGATGAGCGCGCGTTTGATCTTTACCATTGTAGGATTTATTTATTGAACCGGAAGTTAACCAGGTCCGCGTCCTGCATAATATAATCTTTTTGCTCCAGGCGCATTTTTCCCGCCTGCTTGGCCTGAGTTTCCCCGCCGGCGGCGATAAAATCGTCAAAGCTGATGATTTCCGCGCGGATAAAACCCTGCTGGATATCCGAATGGATCACTCCGGCGGCTTCCCAGGCAGTAGTACCTTTTTTTATCAGCCAGGCGCGGTTTTCCTTGTCCCCCACGGTCAAAAAACAAAGGTAGCCGCTTTGCGCTAAAACCTTAGCCAAGAGCGCCCCGAAATCTTCCAGCTCTTCTTTCTGCACGACAACTACCGGCTTAAGGGTTAATAAGCCATAGCCAGAAATAACCTCTTTTTCCGCGTCGGTCAACCCCAGAGAAGAAATAAACTCTTCTTTTTCCAAAGCCGACTTCATCTTGCTTAAAATTATTTTTTCATTCTCCTGCGGGGCTTTGCCCAGCCGGGTTTCCACGAAATCCAGGTCCGCCAGGATAAGGTCCATCTTGGCCTCGGCGGGAATGATGATTACATCTGCCTCCATCGCCCCGTCCTGGCCGACTAAATCTATCTGGGGATAGGTCTTCTTTTTCGCCTTGACCAATTTATCCGCTTGGTCCAGCCGGGTATCCTTGACATTGTGTTTACCTACGGTGATCCCCTCAATCGCGAATGCGCTTATTTTCATGGATTAAAAAAGTTTCTCCGGGTTAAAGTCTAAGGGACGGGTCTGTTTTTTAAAAGCCCGATTGATTAAAAACAGATCCGTCCCCTTAACTTGGCTTAAACTAAATAAATTATTCCAGGTAGGTATAAATCTTGCCTTTATAATTACGCAGCACATACTTACCTTTGGCCTGGGAAAGGATGTAGTTTGGCCCCACGGGAATTTTCCCGCCGCCGCCCGGCCCGTCGATCACATAAGTGGGCACGGCATAACCGGAGGTGTGGCCGCGTAATTTTTCGATAATATTTATACCGGTAGCCACCGGGGTACGGAAATGCTGCGTTCCCCTGACCGGGTCGCACTGGTAAATATAATACGGCCTGACCCGGATCTGCAAAAGGTCATGTACCAGGCGGCGCATAATAAATGGCCGGTCATTGATCCCTTTCAGCAGCACGGTCTGGCTGCCTAACGGGATGCCGCTTTCAGAAAGCATGTCACAGGCGTTTTTACAGCGCTTGGTGATCTCTTTGGGATGATTAAAGTGGATGCTCATCCAGATCGGGGAATATTTTTTCAACATCTGGACCAGGTTTTCGGTGATCCGCTGCGGCAGAGTAACCGGTACACGGGTGCCGATCCTTAACATTTCCACGTGCGATATCTCGCGGATTTTAGAAACCAGTCTTTCCAGGGCGTCGTCTTCCAAAGTAAGCGGGTCTCCTCCGGAGATCAGGACATCCCGGATCTTCCGGTTGGATTTAATGTATTCGATGGCCGCGTCAAACTTGGTTTCCGGGTTCAAATCTTTTTCCTCGTGTTCACCCACCAGCCTGCGGCGGGTGCAGTGGCGGCAATACATCGCGCAATGATCCGTCGACAATAAAAGTACCCGGTCGGGATACCGGTGCACCAAATGCGGCGCCGGAGAATCCCGGTCCTCGGCGCAGGGATCGGCCATTTCATGCGGAGAAACGCAAAATTCATCATTGACCGGAACAGCTTGCCGGCGGAAAGAGCAATTCGGGTCTTCAGCATCGATCTGGCTGGCCCAATAAGGGGTAATCGCCATTGCCAGCCTGCCCTTGGCTTTGTCCACCCCCTTTTCCTCCTCCGGAGTAAGCTTGATAATCTGGACCAATTCTTCCTTAGTCCGAATCCTGTGTTTTAACTGCCAATGCCAATCTTCCCAATCTAAAGGGTTAACGTCTTTGTAGAGAGAAATCTGCTGATAATCCCGGGAGCGTTTGGGAGGCCGCAGGATAACGGGCGGCTCAATCTGCGCTTTTTGGTTCTCTAAGCTTGCGGGGTTGTTCAATTCAGCCTTTTCCTTTCCGAGGCGCTTAAAAGTATGGCCTCAATCAGGTCCTCATATTTCATGCCGGCGGCATACGCCATTAGGGGAAAATTCGATTCCTTCGGGTCCAGCCCCGGTAAGGGATTAATTTCCAGCACATAAGGCACATTGAACTTGTCCAGGCGGATATCCGTGCGCGAGATATCCAGGCACCCGACCGCCCGGTGCGTGCGCAGGGCGACATCCTTTATTTTTGCTTCGGTCTCTTTGTCCAGCCGGGCCGGGCAATGAAATTCCGGCACCAGACCTAACTCCTGATTTCCCTGGAATTCTTTCATCTTCCAGGAATAAAAATACTCCCCGCTCTTTTTGCAATTTGAAAAATCTATCTCTAAGATCGGCAGCACCCGGGTTTTCCCGTTCTCCAGGATCCCCACCGTCAATTCCTTACCCTCGATAAACTCCTCCACCAGCGCTTCCTGGCGGTAAATTTCGATACATTCTTTCACCTGGGATTTAAGGTCCTGGATGTTATGGACGACATTCTTTTTGTTGATCCCTTTGGCCGAACCTTCGCAATTGGGCTTGACGATCAGGGGGAACCTTAACTCCGAATTCGGGATTTCGTTCCCTTTCACAAAAAGCTGGAAATTCGGGGTGGGGATGTTTTCCGCCTTAAGTATTTTTTTAGTTAAATTTTTGTTTAAGGCCAGCGCTAAAGCAAAAGTGTTGCTGCCGGTATAGGGTATCTTTAAATAATCCAGCACCGCCGGCACTTCGCTCTCGCGGAAACGGCCGTGTTTACCCTCAGCGATATTAAACACCATATCCACCCGGTTGGTTTTAAAATAAGACAATAAGGCGGGATACTCTACGTCGATCGCCTCCACGGAATGGCCTTTGGTCTTCAGGGCGGTAACCACGGAGTTGATCGTCTCGGCGGAATCGCATTCGGAAAAATAATCCGCCGGTTTTAAAGGGTCTTTCTTTTTTAAATTATAGGTCAGGGCAACACGCATTTAATTTAGTTTGTTGCGCACCATGGCGCTGTTTAAGATCTTGCCGACCATCTGGGCGTAAGTGATCCCCAGGTTCTTGGCGACAAGCATGAACACATCTTCCGTCGATAAAGAAGGCAGCGGGTTTATCTCCAGGACATAAGGGTTGCCGTCATTATCCACCCGGAAATCCACCCGGCCGAAATCACGGCACTCCACGCTGCGGTAAACCTTTAAAGCCAACTCATCCAATTTTTTCTTCAAATCAGCGGAAATCTTTGCCGGACAGATATACTCCAACCGGTCGGAGGTGATCCGGGCAAAGGTATAAAATTTGTCGTTTAATTTAAGCTTTCCGTCTATTTTTATCTGCACTACCGGCATGGCCTCGGGATTATCATTACCCACGATGGCGACGGTAAATTCCTGCCCGGAAATAAATTCCTCGACCAGCGCCGGCTGCTTGTAGGTTTTCACGATAAAATCCACCTGCTTCTTCAGTTCCTCGATATTTTCCACCCGGGAATTCTCGGTCAAACCTTTGGAGGAGCCTTCAAAACGCGGCTTCACGATCAGGGGGAACGCGCAATGGTCCCGGTTGATCAATCCCTCGGCTGAACTTACTTCGAAAAATTTCGGGGTAGGGATCCCCTCGGCGATAAAGATTTTTTTGGCCATCACCTTGTCCAGGGTCAACCCCAAGGTAAGCGCATCGGCCCCTACAAAGGGGACCCCGGCCATTTCCAAAAGAATAGGCACCTGGGATTCCCGGTTCCTGCCGGTAAGCCCCTCGGAAATATTAAAAACGATGTCGACATCCAGCTTGTCGATCTTCTCCATCAAATTCGAAGCGTTGCCGATCTTCTTGACTTTAAACCCGTTGGCGGAAATCGCTTCGGCGATAACATCGATAGTCGATAAAGAATCAAACTCCGCGTTGGCGTCAAGCGGATCCCCTTCTTTAAATTTATAATCTGTTTTTAAATCGTAAGTCAATCCGACGGTTTTCATGATTTTTTTAATTTTTACCCCTTTAATTCTTCCGGATCAAGCCCCCGGGCGGGAATTTTAGCAAAGATTCAATAAAAAAGGGCTCACTTTCCACTACTTTATTTAGAGAGCCCTGAAAAATCTATCCGATTTTTTCCAACTTAGTTATAAACCTCCGCTAATTTTGCCCAAAATGTTGTATTTATATTATTTTTTTACCACAATATACCGGCATTGTCAAGCATTTTTTGCTTAAATACCCCGGTATTTTCTCGTCGGAGAATTTGGTTTTTTGGAAAACCGGGTCAAAAATCTCTCTGCTGGAGGGAAGGGGATTTTTGCGGCTGGAAAAAATTTATTCCGCCGGCTTTGAGGCTGGCGGTTAACTGGTCAAAACCAGTAAAAACGCACCCCCGGATACCCAGGGAAGAGGCGCTTTCCACCAGTTCCTGGCGGTCGTCAATATAAAATATCTCCTCCGGCAGCACCCCCAGCCTGGCCACGACCAGGCTGTAGAGCTGTTTATCCGGCTTGACCAAGCCCAGTTCGAAAGAAAGGAAAATATTATCAAAAATCCCGAACACCGGGAAATTTTTTTTAAGATACTCATAGTGTAAAATATTGATATTGGAAAGCAACGCTGTTTTATAGTGCCTGCGCAGAAGATTCGCCAGCCCGAATACCGCGCGGTTCTTGGCGCTTAAGTAAAATATATCGTCCCAGATCGGGGCAAATGAAGCGTAGCTTAATTTCAGGTCCAGCGCCTGCTTAACCTGAAGGTAAAAATCCTCGGGGGAAATTTTCCCGGCCTCGAAAGCGATCGTTACCGGGGACTCAAAGAACATATCGTAGATTTCCCGCGGGGTTTTGGAACAAAAAGCCGCTATCCTCTGCGCCGCCCTTAAATGGTCGAAATCCACCAGCACTCTGCCCAGATCAAAAAGTAAAACCTTAGTTTCTGCGGGCATCTAATTTCCCTTATCCTTATTTTTGCCGAAAAGGTCCAGGAACTTATCTTCGTACTCTTTATAGACATTCCACTTGTCCAGCTCGATTTTCAATTCCTTGGCCTTGCTGATGTCTTTACGGCTTTCTTCAAAAAGCTTTTCGATCCTTTCTTTTACCGAAACCGGCAGGTTGGTGAGCTGGCTTAAAGTTTTTTTGATCAACTCCACCTCTTCTTCGCCGATCGGAGCGGGGGAGCCGGAGCTGCCTCCCAATTTCAAATACTCCAGCAATTTATTAATTTCGCTTTCCATTGCCTGCGCCTGCTCTTTCAGTGGGGTGGTATTGATCCGGATATTGATTATTTTTTCCAGGGCCTCCAGAACCGCCGCCGAAGCTTTGGGGTTTTCGATCTGGATCGTATAAAGAGGGATTTCTCCCAGAAGGCAAAACCCTTTTAGGCCGGCCTTTTTGGCGATCCCTAAAAACAAACCGTTCATCCCGCTGATCTGCCCTTCGACCAGAGGAGAAAAATTATATTTTTTCAGGTTATCCTTTATTTTCTGGTCGGTAGCGGCGAACCAGACCCCAGAATCCTGGGTGTGGTCATTAGGCTGAGGCATCGAAGCGAAACTGACTACCGATTCCACCCCCAGCTCCTTAGCCAGGCCGATAATCGCCTTGGCGTAATCATCCACCCGGGCAAGATCAGGCTGGGCATTGCTTAAAAAAATTACCAGGTCATTCCTGGCTCCGGATGCTCCTTTGGGAGCGGGATTTTTCCAGTAATAAAATGTACCCTGGGGCAGCCGGGGGACTTCCAGTATCCCGTCGGAAATAACGCTTCCGCTCAAGTAAAAAAATTCATCCGGAAGAATCCGGGCGAACTCCTGCGCCTTAAGTTCCTGCACCAGGAATTCCGCGGCCTTAAAAGCCACCTCCCCCATTCCCGGCCAGGCAACGATCAAATAAGGTTTTTTCAACCGGGGCTTTTTTAGCATAACCAATGCGTCCATTTTTTCTCCTTAAATTAAAAATTGTTTATAATAAATGGCAATTTTTAATTTATACCTGGCGATACAACATTCGAATATATTCAAGCGTAACATTTAGGTTTGCGCCAGGTATAATCCAAACACTGCTTATTTCAGTAATTAAATTTATAATTTTTTAAAAATTCCACCAGGACCCTTGCCCCATCATATAAATTATTCAAGCCGGCGTATTCATCGGCGATGTGCGCGCAACCTTCGGCGCCGAAACCCGTCGCCACCGCCGGGATCTTCAGCGCCTTAAAAAAAGTGATCACCGTCGCCCCTTCCGATCCGCTGATCCGCGGTTTGATCTTTAAATTATTCATCGCCCCCGCCAGCCCCTGCACCAGGGGGTGGCCGGGGTCAATATAATAAGGGTCCTGAATACCCTGGATCTCAATTTTATAATCGGCCGCGTGGCGGCGGATCAACCGGTGCAAAGAACGCAAAAGCTTTTTGTCGGAGGTGCCGGGGAGAAACCGGAAATCCAATTCGAATTCGCACCAGTCGCTGACCACATTCACCTTGTCCCCCCCTTTGATCGTGCCCACGTTTATCGTCGGTTCGCGCAGATAAACATTCTTTCTATAACGCGGGTGCTGATTTTGCAGGTCGGCGATTATTCCGGAGGCAATCACGATCGCGTTCTTCCCTAACCAGGGGTAGGCGCCGTGGGCTTTTTTGCCCCGGATAAAAACTTTCAGATGCATCAATCCTTTTTGGGTAACCACGATCTCAAAATCATCGGCGTCCAAAACCACCGCGGCATCCGCTTTTAAAATCTTGCGTTTCAATAAAGGGATCAATCCCAGATCAGAGCCGCTTTCTTCGTCGGCGGTCGCGGCAAAGATCAGGTCGTAATCCAGTTTTATCCCCTCTTCGACTATCGCGTTAATCGCTTCCATTCCGCTGGCCAGATTACCTTTGCAATCGGTGGCCCCTAAACCGTAGATCCGGTCACCGATAATCTTGGCTTTTAAGGCCGGGGTTTTCCAGCTGGCGCCGGCGGGGACCGTATCCAGATGCGGAGTAAGTAAAAGGGACCGGGCGTGTTTTTTCCCCGGCAGCCTGGCCAACACGTTCACTCTTTTGGCGCTGAAAGTATGGGTTTTGATCTCCAGGCCCAGGTTTTTCAAATAGCCGCAGACAAAAGCGGCGACCGCCCGCTCATCTCCGGGTGGATTCTGGGAATCCAGGGAAATCAACTGCTGCAGGGTACGGGTCAGTCTTTTTTTATCGACCTTAGCGGGCAAATTTCGCATTTTGGGTTTTGTTTGCGGCAATAATCCTTGCCTAGTTTTACCAATAAAGCGTGATATTCATTGAATAATTTCACATCCGGTTTTAAATTACGCATAAAAATATCCTGCACCTCCCGGTAAGGCGCGTCTTCTTTTGCCAGGCCGTGGCGGGAAAGGATTCTTTTGGTATACGCATCGACCACGAACACCGGCTTACCCAAAGCATAAAGCAGGATGGAGTCGCAGGTTTCCGGGCCGATCCCCTTGACGGCCAGCAGCTGTTTACGCAATACTGCCGGCTCCTGGCCGGCTAAATCCCCGAGTTTTGCGGAATAATGCCGGGAGAAAAATTCAAGGAAGCTTTTAAGCCGGGCGGCTTTAATATTATAATATCCTGAACTTTTTATCAAGCCGGCTAAACGACGCACCGGCATCCGCTGCATCCGGCGGGCATTTAAAAGTTTATTTTTTCTAAGAACAGCGACGGCCTTCTCCACATTGGACCAGCTGGTGTTCTGGGTGAGGATCGCCCCGACAATCACTTCAAAAGCGCTCTGCGCCGGCCACCAGTGCTGCGGGCCAAAAACAAAATATAACCGCTTGAATATTTTTTCTAACTCACCCTTCATTCCTTTAATTTTAAAGGATTGAAACCGTAATAGGCGAACAGGGTGTAGGTTGTTCCGGACACTGATCCGGTATGACTACCCTTGGGGGTCGCCCAGCCATGCCCGGTATCTACCTGATCCTGAGTGGCATAAGGAAGGCAGCCTTCCCCCTGGCCGGAAGGAGAAGGGCTGGAAATGATCATGTTACCCAGCTGGCTTAAATACATCCTGGCTTTAAGCCCGTAATCTTCGGCTTTCTTTATCTCTCCTTTTTTCCGGTAAAAATCTTCCATAATTTTATATGAGACGATCATCTGCCCGGTCCACTCTGAAGAAACTACCCCGCCCCGGGCGGTATGGCGCTGGGGAGCAAAATCAAATCCCCTGACCTTTACGCTCTGGCCGTTTGCCCGCATGAAATCAACCTCCACACTGCAATTTTCCTCCACGAATTCCAGGATCTTATCCGGGTTCATGCCTAAGGCCAGCAATTTTTCCGGGCCGATCGCGGCAATGCTCCAGGCATAAGTATCCGTGGCAATCGTCGAGTCCCCCTTGCCGCGTTTGATCGGCAAATCCGGGCGATCATAGGTATTGCTCACCATCCAACTGAGCGCCTTTTGCGCGGCCTGGGCATAAATTGGTTTTTGCGTCACCTCAGCCAACATATTAAAAAAAGCGTAACCGTCTAAATTATGTTCCGTAGCATACCAGCTCACCGCCGGCCCGCCGCGGATACCCCCGGCGGCGTCCTCATTTTGCAGCCGGATAATCGTCCCGGCGATATCTTCCGCTAATCCCAGGTAACTTTTATCTCCGGTGCCCTGGATGTACTGCATGATCGCCAGGCCCAGCCAGATGTTCGGCCCGCTGTGCATCACAAACTCCGCCGGAGCCCCGTCATCGACATAGTAAGCATTAAAAAACCAGCCGTTTTCTCTCTTGGCTTCCGTGGCAAAAAACTCTAGGATCTTTTTGGCCCGGTCAGGATCCCCGAACCGCGTATACGCCTGGACCAACAACGCTTGGTCGTAGGTAAAAGACCAGTTGGCGATTTCCTTATCCCCCTCGAAACTGGAGACCAGGCCGGTGCGTTTACTTTGATGGATTTTAAGCCATTGGTACATCTTGTCAAAATTGGCTTTTTCCAACACCCCCTGCTGCTCATCCAGCTTGACAATTTCTTTTGCCGCTGAATTTTCTTTTTGTTTTACCGCGGCCAGCTCCGCCTCCAAAACCAGTTTCTCCTTGGTCAGGCCGGCGACTAAACCGTTAAGCTGCTTAAAACGCATCGAATCCCCGGTCTGGATCTGGGCTTTCCGGGATTCAATGGATTGGATACGTTCTTCCAGGCCGTTTAATTTTGATTGAAAAGCCTGGCGCTGCGTAATGACCCGGTTAATTTTTTGCCTGGCCAGGGTCGAATCTTTGATCACCCCGGCCAGCCTTTCAATGAGCAGTTTATTCCCCCGGGTCAATTTATAATTTAAATAACTGTTTAAACCCAGGCCCGCCGCCAGGATGATTACCGCCGTTAAAGCCACCGGAACAAAAAGTTTCCTTGCCCAGGCATAACGCATGAGCTTGCTGTTTTCTTTTGCCGGGATCGAATCATAGTTCAGCCCGGCCAGGCAGCGGTATTTCTCTCCGGGAATCTCCCTAAACCAGACAATGCTGGCCTGGGCGGTTACGGGTTTGCGGCTGACCGGGATGTCGATCTCCAGGGCTAATTTTATCCCCCGGTCGTTAAATAACCCGCGCAACCCGGGCTCAAGGTTATTGACCGACAGACACATCCCCCCCCGGCTGATGTTATTGGTAAATCCCTGCTGCCAGGGGGAAAGAAAAACATCTCCCTGCCGCTTAAAACGGAACTGCACGGGAAACACCGTATCCAAACGCAGGTACTGGCGGTGCTCTTTGGGAATTAGTTTTTTATTACGGTGCGGCATTTTTTGCTCCGGGTAAAAATATCGAGAAACCTATTTTATAACAAAACCGGCTTAAGGCAAATTGAATATCTTTAAGGGTTTTCGAAACTTAAAATATTATCCAGCCGGAAGGTGAGCTCCTCTTTCTTTAAACAACAATAACCGACCAGGTACTGATGCTTGTTCTCCTGCCTGACTTCCCGGGGGATCACCTCCCTCAGGGAAACCCTGGCGTCATGGCTGGAAAAGTAACGCATCTTCAGGGGAATTTTGTTTACGATATGCTGCTGGATTAAAATTGTTTTGCGGTGGTTGGAGTGCTCCAGCAGTTCGGGATTAAACGCGAACAGGCCGCAATAATCTGCAAATCCGGGGATCCCTTTGTCCCGGCAGATTTTGTTCAATTTATTGAACACTTCCCGGGTCATTTCCACGTCGGCCATCGCCCGATGCATCTGCATTTGCTTGACCTCCAGTTTCTGGGCGACAAACCAGAGCGGATACCGTTCCAGCCCGGGCAGGAGCCTTCTGGCCATAGTCAAAACATCAAAAACAATCAGATCCTCCACCGCCGGACGGCCCAAAAGCCTGAGTTCATTATTCAAAAACCCCAGGTCGAACCTGGCATTATAAGAACAAAGATAACTCCCTTTAATAAACTCCAGGAACTGCGGCATTATTTTCTCTATTCCGGGGGCGGCGGCCAGCATTTCCGGAGTAATTTTATTTACCGCGAAGGCCTCCGGAGAAACCGCCCTTCCGGGATTAACCAATGCGCCGAATTCCGCCAGCTTTTTTTCTCCCTTAACCCTTAAAGCCGCCAGTTCCACGATCCGGTCTCCGCAAGCAGGATCCAACCCGGTAGTTTCGGTGTCAAATATGGTAAATTCTATTTCTTCGATGTTCTCGGTCATTTTTCGGTAGCGATGTAAGCAGGGACTAAGCGCGCCGGTTTATAGGAGAGTTTGGTTTTCCGTAAGTTCTCCAAACCCGAATCATCCATAATGTTAATATATCTGTAATCTTTAAGTTCCTGGCTGAAGCGGCGGAAGATAAATTGGGCCAGGCCTTTTACCCCCAGGTCGGTAATTTCATAAAGTATGCAAAAAGTGTTTTTGTTTAACGGATAACCGAAGCTGAAAGCCTTGAGTTCCCGGTTTATCCTGACGGTAATGCCGCGCAGCCCGAGCTTTTTATAATTATCCAGCGCCTCCCGGAGCACCTTGCGGTTATCCTCAAGCATACCACAATAAACAGGATCAAGACAATGGGCTTTGCGCTGCCTGGCCCAAAAGTCAAATAAAACCAGGCAATCCTCCCGGTCCGCCGGGCCCAGCGCGGCTGCCGCGCCGACATAGTGCTTAGTGAAATAATTGTAGGCGGCGCGCTGCGATTTGAATTTATTCCCTTTCAGCAGCGCCAGGTCGCTGCGCAAACAAAGGTAATCCGGGAATTTTTCCCGGACGCAATATCCCAGAGAACGGTAATACTCCGTCTCTTTTAACGGTATATTTTCGATGCGCGAGAGTTCTTTATTCTTATTGATCCGCCCCATCTGCGCAAAAGCGCGGGAAGCTGCCTGCGGGTCAGGATCCTTGGCCAGCGGCGGCAGGTACATAAAACTTCCCAGCGCATCGCGGAAAAAAACGCACAGGCTTTTGCCGCACAGAAACCATTCAATGGTATAAAGGGAACGCCAGATATAGATATTGGCGAAGGAAAATGCCGCCAGCTCCGCAGGGGCAAAACCGAGGAAACGGTTGAATAATTTTTGATCTTTTAAAGATAATTTATTTAATTTCATCCGGCAGGCTTATTTCCGCGACTTCCCTGACCTCCTCGTAAGCCTGGATAATCTGCGGATTATCCTTAAGCAGGGAACGCAGGGTTGAGGAGTTAAGATAATCCGCCAGGTAAGCAATATAATCTTTGGCCTCCTGGCTGTTTATGTGCTCATAAACATAGGGGCAATTTAAATCTACTGTCAATAAAACCTTGCCTTTGCGAAAATTGATCAGGAAAGGGTAAAGCTGGCATTCAAACGGCCGGAAAGCATAGATGCGGCATTGATTACCGGCGGTTTCTAAAAACGGGCAAAGAAAATCCGCTCCGGCGGGATTGGGGACCGGCTGGATCCGGCGGTCGATGGAGATCGAAGCAACCGGGATCCCTTTTTTATCCAGCAGCATCTGGATCTCTTCCTCCAGAAGGCAGGGGCTCCAGACGGAATCGGCTTCTTTAAACCGACAGCACCCCCGGCATTTAAGGCAAAACTCCTGAGGCACAAATTGTTTCAAGGCTAAAGCTTTACTTTTGGCGCTCATTTTACGATACTTCCCAATTTCAATGGTTTAGTCGGAGTGATGATCGCCAGGGTGTTCTCATCGGAGCCGGCCAGGATCATTCCCTGGCTTTCCACTCCGCGCAGGATGACTGGATCAAGGTTATCCACCACCACTACCTGTTTACCCAGCAGCTCTTCTTTGGAATAATGCGCTTTGATCCCGGCCACCACCTGTTTTTGCCGGTCCCCTAAATCCAGGATCAAAACGACCAGCTTGTCCGCGTTGGGATGGTCGTTGACTTCTTTGATCTGGGCGATCCTAAACTCTAATTTTCTAAAATCCTCGATAGTGGCCATTCTTTCCTCCGCTGATTGCAAATTTAAAACTTAAACTCCGCGTAAAACTCGAACTGGTAGGCGTTATTCGCCTGGCCGTCTCCGCGGACAAAAGGGCTAAAGGTACTTCCATCCGTGTCATCCCGCTCTTCTTTATAATAACCTCCGGGGACATAATAACCACCCAGAAAACCTACCGTAATATGCTCGCTTATTTTATAATCGACAAATAAATCTGTTTCTATCCCCAGATCCCGGGAAAGATACTTGCCCTCGCCGTTCAAAGTGCCTACCGGACGGGCAAAAGCGCTTAAATAGTAAGCATACACGCTGGCGCTAAGCTTATCCGTAAAATTATAATCGAATCCTGCCGAAGGCATGATCAGGTTGTCAAAATCCGCGGAAAAAAATGTTCCCGGACGGGGCACCCCGTAATTCAAACCGTAACCTCCTCCCATCGCCACGATCGGAAGCATATCGGCATTACTGCTGGAGACCGTATCGCTGAGATTGCGGTTAGTGGGAGAAGAGTAACTAAAGGCCCGGTTTTTCCCGGAAACATAAAGCGCATCCGGCGAACCGGCGGTATCCGGGCTAGTTTTATTACCCGAACAAAGCAGAAAGCGCATTCCCGGGACAAATTTCCCAAGTATATAATTCAATCCGGAATAAAACATGTAGCCGGTATGCTGAATATCCTTGAACTCGCTGTCCTGGCTTTGGGCATAGCCGAAATTATGCGCCGCTTCCAGTTTTATGTTTAGCTTTTCCCCCGCGTATTCCCAGGCGCCGCCGACCGTGCCCAGGAAATCCTTATTTACCGGGGCGGCAAAAAGATTATCCCTTTTGCCGTTGGAAGTATAGTCCGCCAGCATGCCCACGTACGGCCAGAAGGTTTGTTTCCCGGAGGTAATTTTAATATCAGTGGCAAAAAAATTAGCGGCATTGGGTTCATATTTCTGCCCCTGGTCGATCTCCTGCTCGATGCGCGGACCCAAAGGATTTTTATAAACTAAATCCGGCCGGCAATAATAAAGGCGCCAGATAACCCCTTCGCTCTCCCGGGATAAGGTCGCCCCGTAATTTTCATAACCGCCGTTTAAAGCAAAACCGTTACCGACCGCATAAGGATATAAACCGGTTTTTAACCGGAATTTTTCCCAAAGCTTGTTCTCCAGCCAGAATTCTTCAACCTGGGGAAGCAGTTCGGCATTCCGGTATTTCTCGATCCTGCCTCCGGAAGTGATCAGGGTGTTGTGGATAAAAAGCGGGGCGTCGTAATCGTAAGGGCCGTTACGTTCGAATTTAATATAAAACTTACTGCCGGAATCCTTAAAATCAGCATTGAGCGAAAAATTATAATCGATACCCAAATAAGTAGTATGATCATCCTGGTTATGGCTGTCCAGTCCCGCTACATTTTTCAGGGTGACCAGGTCGGCGCGTAAATAGGTATCCAGCCCAACCGTTACTTTGTCGGTATTCAACAGTTCGTAGGCGGTTGCCGGAAGGTAAAAACCCAACCCTAAAATCAGTAATAAACAGGCCTTTTTAAAGATCCTCCGCCTCCGGATAGGTAAATTATGCCGAAAAACTTAAAATTATAATAACACCCGGGAGTAGAAAACTCAAGGCAAATCAGGGGGCCACGGAGAGCAATTCAGGCGCAGGGCCTGACTGCTATTTATTATAAGAAAAATCCGCTAATAATGAAATTAGCGGATTTATTTTGGCGGGGCCGACGAGATTCGGACTCGCGATCTCCTCCGTGACAGGGAGGCGCTTTAAGCCAGGCTAAGCTACGACCCCAAAATGTTTATCCTTTTAAATCTGAACTACTATTGTATTAAAATTACGGATTATTGCAACAACTACTTATTCTGAATTTGCCGCTGAAATTAAAGTGGGCGATAGAGGAGTTGAACCCCTGACCTTCTGAATGTAAGTCAGACGCTCTAACCAACTGAGCTAATCGCCCGAAATTCTATCCCGATTCCCAATCCTCACCGCCGACCGGAAACAGGAACAGGCAAATTATACCTGCTTTTTTAATTGCTGTAAAGCGTTCTTATCCGATCTCTTTTGTCTTGAGGTAAAACCTGGCCTGCAAAATTAATTTTGCGCTACGGATAATTCCTTTAAGAATTCCTTGGCCTGCGTTAAAGGATCCCCGGCCTTTAAGATCGGCCGTCCGATGACTAAAAAATCACTCCCGGACTTGACTGCCTGGCTTACGGTAGCGGTCCTTTTCTGGTCATCCTTGCCAAAACTATCCGGCCGGATCCCCGGAGTCACCATAACAAAATCCGCCTTGATCTTATTTCGTAAGATCTCCCCCTCTTGTGCCGAACAAACAATCCCATCCAGTCCGCTGGCGATCCCCTGTCCGGCTAAAGCAAGCACCTGTCCGGATTTGGCTTTCTGGCTGGTCAGCACCGTCACCCCGATCAATAAGGGCCGGGAAATTTTCAGGGCATTGGACTGCGCTTTTGCCGCGCTAACCGCCGCCATAAGCATTTCCTGGCCCCCGGAAATATGCAAAGTAAGCATTTTCACCTTGAGCCGCACCGCCTCTCCTACGGCAGCGGCAACGGTATTAGGTATATCGAAATATTTAAGGTCCAGAAAAACCTCTCCCCCCTTGGCGCGGATCAGTTTAATGATTTGCGGGCCGTAGGCGGTAAAAAGGTGGCTGCCCACCTTAAATATTTTTATCCGCGGATAAAGCTTGTTTACCAGCGCGCTTGCCTCTTTTAAAGTATTTACATCCAAAGCAAGAATGATTTGAGGGTGGTTTAATTTTTGCATGCTTTTAATTTTCCGGTAAGGGCGCTTAGGTTTTGCAGGTTATGCTCTGCCATGTACCGCTCTAAACCCGTGATTATTTCCAGGCTGGCGCGCGGGTTGACAAAATTGGCCGTTCCTACGCTTATGGCCGCGGCCCCGGCCAGAAAGAACTCCAAAGCGCTTGACACATCGATTATCCCGCCCATCCCGATGATGGGGACTTTAGTTTTATTGTATACTTCCCAAACCATTTTTACGGCTACCGGCCGGATTGCCGGCCCGCTTAAGCCGCCCACCCAGGCTCCTAATTTAGGGGTCTGCTTGTTTACGTCGATACACATCCCCCCCAAGGTATTGATTAAAGCCAGGGCATCGGCGCCCGCCTGCACCGCGGAAAGGGCGATCTCGGTGATCGAGCTTACATTCGGGGAAAGCTTTACAATCAAACATTTTTCCGTAACCCGGCGCACCGCCTCTACCAATGCAAAAGTTGCCCGGGGATCCTGGGAAATTAATTTATCTTTTTGCAGGTTCGGGCAGGAAATATTCAGTTCGATCGCGGCGATTTCCATAAACCCGTTTAGCTTGTTCGCTAAAGTTATAAACTCTTCCGGGTTGTTTTCGGCGGCGATACTGACGATCACCGGGACTCCCAGCTTCTTCAGAAAAACAAGTTTTTCCCCGATAAACCGGTCGATCCCGGGATTCTCCAGGCCGATAGAATTAAGCATCCCGGCGGGAGTTTCGCAGGTGCGGGGAGGAAGATTTCCCTGGCGCCCCTTAAGGGTGATCGTCTTGGTAACGATCGCTCCTAATTTTTTTAAATCCATCAACTCCCGGAATTCAGCGGCATAACCGAAAGTTCCGGAAGCCACCATTACCGGGTTCTTCATTTCCAGCTTCCCTATTTTTACGCTTAAATTCGGTTTGATTTTTTTTACCATATTAAATCCTGGCCGGAAAAAACCGGACCGTCCTTACAGACACTTTTATAGCCATCCTTAGTGGAAACCACACACCCTAAGCAGGCCCCGATCCCGCAAGCCATGTGCGCTTCCAGGGAAAGCTGCGCGGGGAGCTGACTGCTTGCAGCAATTTGTGCCGCCGCCTTAAGCATCGGATGCGGTCCGCAGGCAAAGATAACCGCTGCCCGGGTTTGTTTCAGTTCGATCTCTAATAGCTGGGTTACTCTGCCGTTAAACCCTGCCGAACCGTCATCGGTGGCCAATTTAATCTCCGCCCCCAAAGCCTTAAACTCCGGAGTGCAAATGATCAATTCTTTGGCGCGAGCTCCAATTAACACTAAGGGCTTAAGTGTTTTTAATTTTTCCGCTAAAAATAACAGTGGGGCAACTCCCATGCCTCCGGCAACTAGGATATATTTTCCTTTGGATTTAGCCGCGGAAGGATAATCAAAACCGTTACCCAGGGGGCCGATAATGTCTAAAAATTCTCCGGATTTTCTTTGCGACAACGCCTGCGTTCCTTTGCCCAGAACCTCATAAATGACTTTCACCCGCGCGCCTTTTACCCCGTGGATGCTCAGCGGCCGGCGCAATAGCGGCTCCAGGAGATCATTAACCCGGATATTCACAAATTGGCCGGGACGGGCGCTCCTGGCGATCAGGCCGGATTCAAATTCCAGGTGCCAGTAATTTGCTTTGAGCCGGCGGTTAGTAATAATTTTGGTTTTAATTTGCGCTGCTGGCATATTTTTTGGCGGTACGCTTATTCAGTAAAAAAATTAAAGTTACGCATATAATAAAAGTGAGGAATAACCACCCGGATTGCCGTAAATAAGCCCGCAAACTTCCCTGAATGATCTCCTCCCCGGCTTCTACCGCCAGGACAAGGAAAAGCAGGGTAAGCATCGAGCCGATCTCTTTATAAAACCAGCTTATTTTTACCGGCAGGTATTGGCTGACATCCAGCTTTATCAACCGGGATAGCGAAGGAAAGATCCGCGGTACTTTTGAACAATACTGCGGATACTCCTGCGGGAACATCGCCGAAAGTTTTTTCTCTTCGCTATAAATAAGCAAAATGTAGCGGAGGGTAAAAACTGCGATAAATATCAACGCCGCCCACCATTTAAATACCATAAGCACTACTCCCAGTCCGATCGACAGTATCCCTAAATACATCGGGTTGCGCACGACCTGGTACGGCCCGCCCTGGATCAATGCCTGGCTGTCCCGGGAATGTTCGGCTTTATATCCGCGCGCAGATACCCGGATAACCTGCCCCAGGATGATAAAAGCAAAACCAAAGGTTACGAGCATATCCTGCGCAGCGCTGCCTGAGGTTCCCCGCAGGAAAACCCGGGGAAAGAAAATGATCGGCAGGGCCGCTGCGCCCATAATTATCCCGTTAATTTTGAGGCGTTTTTTCACCGGGGATTTTCCTTTCGGGCGCCGGAAGAAGGTACCGCCTGGCATTTGGAACAAAAAAATGTACCTCTTCCTCCCTGGGCAATGCGCTTAATCGGCGTCCTGCAAACAAGGCAGGGCTTGCCGTTTCTTCCGTAAACCTGATGGAAACGCGCGTAATCCCCGTTTTTTCCGGAAACACGCACATAATCGTCTACCGAAGAGCCTCCGTGCTTGATCGCGCTCTGCAGCACCTTGAGCATTTCTTTATAAAGGACGGTTTGTTCCAGCGGGCTCAGATCATGTACCGGCCGCTGCGGATCGATCTTGGAGCGGAAGAGGATCTCCGAGGCATAAATATTCCCGATCCCGGCGATAAATTTCTGGTCCAGCAATAGGGGCTTAATTTTAGTTTTCTTTTTGGCCAGCATTTTTTTAAAATCCGTCAAACTTAAACCAAAAGGTTCCGGCCCCAGTTCCTGAATAAATTTCAGTTTGCGCCAGTCATCGATCAGGCGCAATTCGCCAAATAAACGCAGATCGTTATAATCCAGCGCCAGCCCGGGATCAAGATAAAAGGTCACCCGGGTGATGCTTTTTTTGCTTCCGGCGTCAGGGAGTTTTCTTTCCCCGGCCGGCTCCTGCTTCCGCAGCACAAGCTGGCCGGTCATTTTAAAGTGCACGGTCAGGAATTTAGCGTTAGACAGTTCTAAGATTAAAAGTTTACCGCGGCGCAAAACCCGCTTCACCCTTAACCCGGTCAGAGAACGCTTAAACTCCGCCGCCTGGGGCTGACGGATCACTTTGGGGTTAAAAATCTCGATCCGGCTGATCTTTTTGCCGATCACTGTTTTTTCCAGATCCCCCTTGATGGTTTCTACCTCGGGTAATTCCGGCATCTATTTAACCTCTTTACATTTCATTTTATGATATTCTTGTAGGGATTTGACCCCCAGGTCTTTTTTGATCAGCCTTTCCATACCGTTAACCGTGGCCTGGGCTCCGCAAATCGTCGTGGTATAGGAAATATTATAAAGAATGACCTGGGAGCGGATCTTTATTTCATCCTGGCGGGGTATGCGGCCGGAAGGAGTGTTGATCACCATCTGGATCTTGCCGTCTTTCATCAGATCCAGGATGTTCGGCCGGCCTTCATTGATCTTCGGCAGGACCTTGGCCGGTATATTGTTCTTTTCCAGTACCGCGGCCGTGCCGCCGGAGGCGTAAATTTTAAACCCCAGGTCTTTGAGCTTCCTGGCGATAAAAACGATATCCCTTTTGTCCCGGTCATGCACAGAGATAAACACATTGCCGTTTTTAGGTATGGTCTGTCCGGCGGCGATCTGGCTTTTAATATATGCCCCCGCAAAATCCGTATCGATCCCCATTACTTCGCCGGTGGATTTCATTTCCGGCCCCAGCATAACATCCACCCCGGGAAACCGGTTAAAAGGGAACACGGATTCCTTGACCGCCACATAGGGAGGAATAACTTCCCTGGTAAATTTCAGGTTTTTTAATTTCTGCCCCAACATCACCTTGGTCGCCAGTTTCGCTAACGGCACTCCGATAACCTTGGAAACAAAAGGTACGGTCCGGGAAGCGCGCGGATTAACTTCCAACACATAAACCTGGGTGCCTTTAACCGCATACTGCACATTCATTAAACCGATAACATGGAGTTCTTCCGCCATGCGGTAGGAAGCCTCCCTCAATTTTTTTAAAATTTCCGGGCTCAAAGAGTAGGTGGGCAGGGACATGGCCGCGTCCCCGGAATGCACTCCGGCCTGCTCGATATGCTCCATGATCCCGCCGATAACGTAAGTTTCCCCGTCTCCGATCAGGTCGACATCGACTTCAATCGCGTCTTCCAGGAATTTATCGATCAATATCGGATGCTCACCGGAAACCTCCGCGGCTTCCTTGATAAATCTTTCCAGCAATTCCTGGTCGTAAACAATCTCCATTGCCCTCCCGCCCAAAACATACGAAGGCCTTACCAGGACGGGATAACCGAGCTCTTTGGCTACTTTTTGCGCTTCGGCAAAAGTAAATACCGTGCCGCTTTCCGGCTGCAGCAATCCGAGCTTATTGATCATCTGCTTAAAGCGTTTCCGGTCCTCGGCGATATCAATGCTGTCGGAACTAGTGCCCAGGATATTCACCCCGGCTTTGCGTAAAGCTACCGCCAAGTTTATCGGAGTCTGCCCGCCAAACTGCACAATTACCCCCAAAGGTTTCTCTTTTTCCATAATGCTCATAATGTCTTCGAAAGTAAGGGGCTCAAAATAAAGCTGGTCTGAGGTATCATAATCCGTAGAAACGGTTTCGGGATTACAATTCACCATAATGCTTTCTACTCCTGCCTCTTTAAGCGCGTAGGCGGCATGGCAGCAGCAGTAATCGAACTCAATCCCCTGGCCGATCCGGTTGGGCCCTCCCCCCAGGATGATCACTTTTTTCTTTTCTCCGGAGGTATTCTTCCTTTGCGCCGCATAAAGCTTCGGAGAATTGAGTTTCTCCGCAGCGAAATCTATCAGTAGTTTTTTAGGCGCTTTTTTACCCTTTTTAACCGTATGTTTCACATTTCCTCCTGAACAAATCTGCCACTTTTACTCCACTTTTGCCTATTTTTAAGCTATTTTGTACCACTTTTATCCATAAATTAAGATAAAATTAGTATTTTTGTTCCATTTTAAACTATTTTCCTAAACCACACCCTCAGCCAGAGGGCTACACTGGCGCAACACCATTAAACGTCGGGTGCTTTTGGTTCGACTAGAAACTCTGTTACTTTTAATTTATTGCCCCTGACAGGAGTCGAACCTGTCACTCCTTGCCTGGCGGCTGCGTCGTTTCCCAAGGGGCTCTGCCCCTATGGCGTTCCCCGCCACAAAACTCGGCGGGTCACTGTTACCCCGACTGCGTGGGGAAAATTTATATTTTCCCCACACACCCTTTGGTTCGACAATAAGTTTTATTGCTCAAACTTATTGCCCCTGACAGGAGTCGAACCTGTACCATTAGCTCCGGAGGCTAATGCGCTATCCATTGCGCTACAGGGGCATTAATTTAACCGTTTAAAATAAATTTAACTGCTCTTCGTTTTTTACCGCAGAAGATTCCTCGGCATATACGGAAACTATCCCGTATTCGCCATCGTAACCGGGTTTAATATTAACCTTCCCCTCCCGCGCCAGTAAAACCCCTTCGGCAATTTTAGGAGGAAGCTGCTTAAATAATTCTTCCCGGGGGGCTTTAAGTAAAACCCCGAACTCCGTACCAAACTTACTTAAATAAAGCAAATATTCTCTTTCTACCGCTAGCGAACCTTTGCCTAAGCCTTTTGCGGAGGCGATGATCTCATCCAGGGGGATCAGGTTTTTAAAAGGAATCGCGTTTTGCGGCTTAAAGCCTTCTGGCCGGTCGGCTAATGCTTCCACCCGGTTAACCACGCCTACCGTAACGGCTTTTCCGCATTTAGGGCACTTGCCGTTATTCTCCCTGGTTTCCTGCGGGCTCCAGCGGATGCCACAAAGCCGGTGCCCGTCAAAATGATATTTCCCTTCCTCGGGGAAAAACTCGATGGTATACAGGAATTTTTCTTTATCTTTGCTTTTTAAAACCTGCCGGATAGTTGGATAATCCAAAGCGCAGTTAAAAACATTCGCTTCCCTGCCGATCTTTTGCGGCGAATGAGAATCGCTGTTGGAGATCAGGGTAAACCTGTCCAAAGCGCTCAACCGCCAATTCATCGCCGGGTCGCTGGATAAACCGGTTTCCAGGGCAAATATTTTATCCGTCTGGTCACCGAAACAGTCTTCGATCTTATCAAACCCGGACATTGAGCCAAACAGGCTGAACCAGGGGGTCCAGATATGCCCTGGCACGACCATGCAATTTTCATCGATATCGAACACAAGGCGCGCCAATTCATCCGCGGGCAATCCAATGATCGGCCTGCCGTCGCTGGACAAGTTCGCCCCCCGGCGGAAAAGCGCGTTGTTAATTTTATCTACGGCGGCAAAGGAAGGGGCAAAAATAAGGTTGTGGATACGGTAACCCTTACCGCCCTTGGAATAAATGCTGCTGATCTCGGCGGTAAGCATGAAAAAAACGTCCGCGTACTTAAACAATCCGTTGCCGCAATCCTCAAGAGTATGTTTTAATTCTTCCAGCCATAAATGATGGGTAAAATCACCGGTGCCCATCAGGGTAATCCCTTTTAATTTGGCCCAGTGCGCCAGGTGCTTGATATCCATATCCCGGCTGGTGGCCCGTGAATATTTGGAATGGATGTGAAAGTCGGCGATAAATTCCATGCTTACTTTTGGTAAACTATTTTACCGTTGCAAACAGTATACTCCACCCGCCCCTTTAGTTCCCTGCCTAAAAAACAGGAGTTTTTCGATTTAGAAACCAGCGCCTGCTTTTGCACTGTCCAGAGATCTTGAGCGGCCACTACCGCGATGTCGGCAAAACAGCCTTCCGCAATGCTTCCTCTTTCTAAACCCAATATCCGTGCCGGATTGAAACAAAGTTTTTGGACCAATTGCCCCCAATCTAAAACTTTTTTATCCAGCAGCTCCGTGATCCCCGCGGACAGCTCTGTTTCCAGGCCGACGACCCCGAACTCCGCCCGGTCAAATTCTATATCTTTTTCATTTTCGGTATGCGGAGCATGATCCGAAGCGATCACATCGATGGTGCCGTTGCGTAAACCCTCCCTTACTGCCTCAAGGTCTTCTTTAGCCCTTAAAGGCGGGTTCATTTTCATATTAGTATCATACCCTAAAACTTCCTCTTCGGTAAAGGAAAAATAATGCGGGGCGGTCTCGCAGGTAACCCGGGCTCCTTGTTGTTTGGCGCGGGCGATTATTTCCACGGACTCTCTGCAGCTGACATGGGCGATATGCACCGGGCAGCCGGTTTGCTGCGCTAATTCGATATCCCGTTTGACCCGGGTATATTCGGAAGCGTTGGATACGCCGCGCAACCCCAGGCGCGTCGAATTAAAGCCCAGGTTGATCACTCCTTTTGCGGAGAGTTTTTTATCTTCGCTGTGGCAGATCACCAGAAGCCCGGCTTTTTTTGCCTGAGCAAAAGCCTCCTGCATCAAGCCGTCATTATCCACCGAGCTTCCGTCGTCGCTCAGGGCGATAACCCCGGTTTTTTTAAGTAATGCGCTATCGCACAGCTCCTGGCCCAGGCGGCCTTTAGTAATTGCACCGCAAACCTGCACATTAACCTTGGCGGTTTTTTTAATTATCTCCCACAATAATTCCACGCTTGCCGCACAATCCATCGCCGGTTGGGTATTGGGCATGGCCAACACCGTAGTCACTCCGCCCTTGGCCGCAGCCGCGGTGGCGCTGGCCACGGTTTCCTTATCCTCCCTGCCCGGCTCACGCAAATGAACATGCATATCCACGATCCCGGGAATAACGATTTTATCGGCGGCATCGATCACGGTGGCGGCTTGCACTTTAAGGTTTTGGCCGACTTTAGATATTTTATCTTCCTGAATAAAAATATCCAAAACCGCGTCAATTTTATTTACCGGGTCGATCACCCTGCCTTGTTTGATTAATATGCTCACTGGCGGCCTTTCTTTGCTTCTCTTGCCTGGCTGACTAAAAATAAAACCGCCATCCGTACGGCGATCCCGTTGGTTACCTGCTCCAAAATTACCGAATTGTCTCCGTCGGCCACACCGCTGGACATTTCGATCCCCCGGTTTATCGGCCCCGGATGCATGACGACAATGTCTTTTTTGGCCTTTTCCAGCCTTTCTTCGGTAATCCCAAACTTCTTAAAATAATCCAGCTGCTCGGGAAAAGCGGCGTTCTCATCCCGCTCAAACTGCATCCGTAAAACATTGACCGCGTCGGCATCTTTAAGCACCGCGTCGATATCGCTAGAAGTCCGGGCCCCGGTTAATTCGATCCCCGCCGGAAGCAGCATCGGCGGGGCGCAGACGGTGACCTTGGCCCCTAATTTTACCAGCCCCCAGATATTGGAGCGCGCTACCCGGGAATGGGCAATATCCCCGACGATAGCGACATTCAAGCCTTTGATTTTTCCCAGTTTTTCTTTCAGAGTAAAAATATCCAGCAGCGCCTGCGTCGGGTGCTCGTGCCAGCCGTCCCCGGCATTGATGACGCTGATATCCAGGGCGCGGGCCAGCATATTGGCGGCCCCGGAACAATTATGCCGCATAATAATGATATCCGCCTTGAGCGCCTGAATGTTTTTCCCGGTATCGATCAGGGTTTCCCCTTTGCGGACGCTGGAGGTTTCCGTGGCGATATTAATCACGTCGGCGGAAAGCCTTTTAGCGGCCACCTCGAAGGAGACGCGGGTGCGCGTCGAAGGTTCATAAAAAAGATTGACGGCGGTCTTACCGCGCAGGGCGGGAACTTTCTTGATTTCCCGGGTAGAAACTTCCTTGAAAGACTCGGCCGTATCTAAAATCAGTTCGATTTCCTGCGGGGTTAAGTATTCCAGGCCTAAAAGGTCTTTTTTCGTCCAGGACATTCTATTTCTTCTCCGCGATAAAAACCTCATCTTTCCCGTCGGATTCCTTGAGGCGCACCTCTACGGACTCCTTGACGGAAGTGGGGATGTTTTTGCCTACAAAATCCGCCCGGATCGGCAGTTCACGGTGCCCCCGGTCAACTAAAACCGCCAGCTGTATGGTTTTGGGGCGCCCGAAATCAATCAACGCGTCTAAAGCGGCGCGGATAGTGCGCCCGGTAAAAAGCACGTCATCGACCAAGATCAGGTTTTTATCATTGATATCAAAATCTATTTCTGTTTTGCGCACCAGCGGTTGGCCGGTGGCCAAAGCCAGGTCGTCCCGGTACAAGGTAATATCCAGCGCGCCGGTTAAAACCTCCTCCCCGGAGATCTGTTTGATCGCCCCGGAAATCCGCTGAGCAATATACACTCCGCGGTTACGGATACCGATTACGCACAGGCTGGCGCTATCCTTGTTTTTCTCGATAATTTCATGGGCAATCCGCTGGATCGCCCTCTGGATACCTTCTTGGTCTAATATTTTAGGGTTTTCAGGCATAGATTGAAAACGGCGCCCGCAGCTTCCTGCGCCACCGTGGTGATAAAAAAACCCAACCGGGTATGTTCGGTTGGGTTAAATTGTTCATCGCCAATATTGTATGCATATTTTTCACCTTGCCGGCTTCACTGAGCCGGACTTAAAGGTTAACTTTTACTAAATTATAACACCTGATCCTGTTTTGTCAAGCTAAACTACGATCACAAATTCCCCGCGCGGCTTGTTTTTGGCCAACTTTTCCTGGATAACTTTGGGGCTGGCGCGCAGGACTTCTTCGAATTTTTTTGTTAACTCCCTGGCCACCGTGACCTCTTTTTCCCCGAAAACCGCGGCGATATCTTCCAGGCTGGCTAAAATCCGGTGGCAGGATTCATAAAACACCAGGGTACAACCCAGGGATTTTAATTTCTCCAGCTGATTTTTCCGGGCAATGGTCCGGTTAGGCAAAAATCCTCCGAAATAAAATTCATGCGCCGGTTTTCCCGATAATACCAGCGCGTTCACAAAAGCCGCGGCGCCGGGAATATAGGTCATTTCCAGGCCGTTTTTGATCGCCAGATTGATCAGGTTATACCCGGGATCAAGGATCCCCGGGGTGCCGGCATCTGAGACCAGGGCGATATGCTTGCCGGATTTTAATAACTCCAGCAGGTGTTCGCCTTTAATAAAACGATTGTGTTGAAAAAAACTTGTAGTGGGAGTCTTGATCCCGTAATGATCCAGGAGTATTTTAGTGTGCCGGGTATCTTCGCAGGCGATCAAATCCACGCTGCCTAAAACTTCCACCGCTCTTTTGGTGATATCCTGCAGGTTACCGATTGGGGTAGCAACGATATAAAGCATTATTCCACGGTTACGGATTTTGCTAAATTTCGCGGTTGGTCAACGTCGCATCCGCGCTTCACGGCGATATGGTATGCCATTAACTGCAGAGGCAGCACCACCAGAAGAGGGGAAAATAATTCTTCAGTCTTGGGCACATAAATCACTTCCCGGGTTAATTCCTTGATCTCCTTGTCGCCGCTGGTGGCGATAGCGATAATTTTCCCTTTGCGGGAACGGATCTCCTGGATATTGGAAACCATTTTGTCATACACTTTGGAAGCGGGAGCGATACAGACTACCGCCCGGTATTCGTCAATCAAAGCGATCGGCCCATGTTTCATTTCTCCGGCGGCGTAACCCTCCGCGGGGATATAGGAAATCTCTTTCAGCTTTAACGCCCCTTCCAAAGCCGAAGGATAATTAAGGTTCCGGCCCAGGTATAAAAAAGAGCCCAAGTGGGAATGCTTGCGCGCCAGGGCGGCAATTTTATTTTGTTGTTTTAAAATCTGGGACTGATAGCCGGGAATTTTGCGCAGCTCGGCCAGCAGCTTATCCACCTTGGCGCAGGAAAGCACCCCGCGGATCTGCCCCAGATAAAAAGCGAATAAATACAAAGCGGTTAACTGGGCGGTATAGGCTTTTGTCGAAGCCACCCCGATTTCCGGGCCGGCGTGAATATAAATTATCCCGTCGGATTCCCGGGTAAGGGTAGAACCTAATACGTTACAGATGGAGATGACGCTGGCCCCCCGGCGCTTAGCCTCCCGCACCCCGGCTAAAGTATCCGCGGTCTCCCCGGACTGGCTGATCGCGACTACCAGGGTCTCCGGCCCGATCAAAAGGTCCCGGTAGCGGAATTCACTGGAAACATCGATCTGCGCGGACACTTGACAAAGGGTTTCCAGCACGTACTTAGCGACCATTCCGGCATGGTAAGCCGTACCGCAGGCGACAATAAAAATATTCTCTATTTCCTGGAGTTTGCTTTCCGGAATATTCTGCTCCCGAAAAAATATCTGACCGCTTTGGGTGTGGATCCGGGAATTGATCAAATTTTCCAGGATCCCCGGCTGTTCATTGATTTCTTTAAGCATAAAATGCTCGTAGCCGGATTTTTCCGCCTGGTCAATATCCCAGTTGATGTGGGTGGTCTCCCGCAGAACGGTTTTACCTCCCAGGGTGGTAATCCTGAACTTTTCCTTACTTAAAACCGCGAGTTCGTTTTCATTCAGGAAAACAACTTCCTTGGTAAAACCCAGTACCGCCGGCACATCCGAGGCCAAAAAGTTTTCTCCCTCGCCCACCCCGATAATCAAGGGGCTGCCCAGCCTGGCGCCGACCAACTTATCCGGTTCGCTGGCGGAAACCACTCCGATCGCGAATGAACCGACCAGCAGCTTGAGCGCCGCGGAAACCGCTGCTTCCAAAGGAACGCCTTTATAGAATTTTTCGATAAGGTGGACGATGACTTCAGTGTCTGTCTGGCTGCGGAAAACATGCCCCTCTTTGATCAATTGCATTTTGAGGGTTTCAAAATTTTCAATAATCCCGTTATGCACCACGGCAATCCGGCCGCGGCAATCCTGGTGCGGATGCGCATTAACCTGGGTAGGGGCGCCATGGGTAGCCCAGCGCGTATGCGCAATCCCCGCAGTTCCGCGCAAAGGTTTATCTTTGACCAGTCTTTCCAGGATATTGATCTTACCGGGAGCTTTTCTTATTCCGATGATTTTTTTGTCAGGCAGGATTAAGGCGATGCCGCTTGAATCATAACCGCGGTATTCCAGGCGTTTCAAGCCGGCGATAAGGATAGATTGCGCGTCTTTGTTACCGATGTACCCGATTATTCCACACATTGAGCGCCTTGGTTACTTGCCCATATCCGCAAGTATGGAACTGATGATATTTATGACCCTGACGGGATTTGAACCCGTGTCGAGAGCTTGAAAAGCTCTTGTCCTAGACCAGGCTAGACGACAGGGTCGTCATTCGCTACAGCTTATTCTATGCCGAAGCACCGGTAAATACCAGTGCTTTGTCTTTTGCTAATTGAGCGTTTTTGCGACGCTCATTCCCCATAAGGGGCAACTACGTTTCCCCTTATGGCGCTTCGCCGCTAAATTAAACCGGGGGGCGGCTCGCTGTCATCCCCTTCCTTACGGTTGGAAGACTTCCTTGGGGGGAAAGCTATCTTTTCCCCCCAATCCCCCTATTTGTGTTTTTATCAGCAACAACTTAAAATAACGGTATCCGCTGCGCGGATAGCTGATAAAAACACTCTGCTACTAAAAATTATTCTTCTTCCTCAGCGATCACGGGGGCGACGCAGGCAACCCGGTCTTTATCTTGAAGCTTGATTAAGCGCACCCCTTGAGAAGAGCGGCCGGTTTCACGGATATCTTTGATCGCGCAGCGCAGGAATATGCCGTTTTGCGTAATGACCATCAACTCGTCTTTATCGTTTACCGTTTTTAAATTTACCGCTTCCCCGTTTTTGTCGGTAACCTTGATATTGATCACTCCTTTACCGCCGCGGCTGGTAAGCCGGTATTCTTCGACGGTGGTGCGCTTGGCAAACCCCAGCTCGGTTACCGTAAGAATAGTGGAAGATTTTTGCGGGACGACCATATCGATTACTTCGTCTTTTTTCTCCAGGGATATTGCCCGCACGCCGTGGGCCCCCCTGCCCATTTCCCGGACTTTTTCTTCGGAAAACCTGATCGCCTTGCCCTGGCGGGTCCCGATAAGCAGTTCCTGCTTGCCGTCGGTCATCTGAACGTCGATCAAAGCGTCATCTTTATCCAGAGTAATCCCGATAATCCCGCCTTTACGCGGGTTGCCGTAAGCATCGAGCTTGGTCTTTTTGATCTGCCCCAGCTTAGTCGCCATCACCAGGTATTTATCCGGAGAGAATTCTTTCACCGGAATCGTGGAGCTGATTTTAGCGGAGGCTTCCATCTGCACCAGATTAACAATCGCCTTGCCTTTAGAGATCCGGCTAGCCTGGGGAATCTCGTAAACTTTTAACCAGTGCACCTGGCCTTTATCCGTAAAGATAAGCAGGTAATCTTTGGTAGAAGCGACAAAAAGATGCTCGCTGAAATCTTCGTCTTTTAACTCCGCCGCCGTGGATCCGGCCCCCCCGCGCTTTTGCTTGCGGTAGGAGCTGACCGGCAACCGCTTGATGTAGCCGCCGTGGCTGATCGTTACCACGACATCCTCTTCGGCAATCAAATCTTCGACTTCCAACTCTTCCGCTTCAGCCACGATATCCGTGCGGCGGTTATCCCCGTATTTCTTGATCAGCTCCTGCAGCTCTTCTTTAATGATCGCTTCGATTTTTTTGATTGAAGCCAGGATCGCCTGGCAGAATTCGATTTTTTTGAGCAGCTCGGCGTATTCCGCATCGATCTTATCCCGCTCCAAAGCGGTCAAGCGCTGCAACTGCATCTCTAAGATCGCCTGCGACTGGATCTCCGAAAGTTCAAACTCTTTCATCAAGTTGACTTTGGCCGCTTCCACGCTCTTGGAGGTTTTGATCACCTTGATGATCCGGTCAATGAATTTCAGGGCTATTTTTAACCCCTCTAAAATATGCGCGCGTTTTAAAGCTTTATCCAGTTCAAACTGAGTACGCCGGCGGATGACCACCCGGCGGTGCTCGATATAACAATCCAGGACCTGACGTAAATTTAAAACCTTCGGACGGTTATCGACCAAGGCCAGCATGATGATTCCGAAGGTCGTTTCCAGTTGCGTATGTTTGAAAAGCTGGTTTAAAACGATCTGGCTTTCGGTGTCGCGCTTTAGCTCAACCACTATGCGCATTCCTTCTTTATCCGATTCGTCGCGGATATCCGAAATCCCTTCGATTTTTTTATCATCGACTAGCCCGGCGATCGCTTCGATCAGGCCGGATTTTTGCACCTGATAAGGGATCTCGGTGAAAATAATCAGGTCTTTACCGTTCTTCTGGTGCTCAACAGTGGCCCTGGCCCGCACCAACAGTTTGCCCCGGCCGCTCAGATATGCTTCTTTGATCCCATCCTTGCCGCAGATTAACCCGCCGGTAGGGAAGTCCGGGCCTTTGATATAACGCATCAAGTCCTTAATTTCGGCTTCCGGATGGTCCAGTAAATAAATAATCGCTTCACAAACTTCATTTAAATTATGCGGCGGGATATTAGTGGCCATGCCGACGGCAATCCCGCTGGAACCGTTAACTAAAAGATTGGGCAGGGTCGCCGGCAACAGCAGCGGCTCCTTTAAAGAAGAATCGAAGTTGGGCCCGTAATTTACGGTTTCTTTTTCAATATCGCCCAACATATCATCGCTAATTGCGGCCAAACGGGCTTCAGTATAACGCATGGCGGCTGCCGCGTCTCCGTCTACAGATCCGAAGTTGCCTTGACCGTCTACCAAAGGATAACGCAAAGAAAAATCCTGCGCCATTCTTACCAGAGTATCATAAATCGCCACGTCCCCGTGGGGATGGTATTTACCCATGGTTTCACCGACGATACGGGCGCATTTTTTATAAGGTTTGGAGTGCTCCAGATTAAGTTCGCGCATGGCATAAAGGATGCGCCGGTGCACCGGCTTCAGGCCGTCACGCACATCCGGCAGGGCCCTGCCGACAATAACACTCATCGCGTAGTTAAGATAAGAGTCCTTAACCTCTTCTTCGATATAAACCTGGATTATTTTATCATTACGGGTATACATAAAGTTTTATGCTGCCTCTTTCAGTTTTTTATACAATATGACCAGCATTGTGGTCCAGAAGGGGTTGAGTATGGCGCTGAGCAGGATAATATACACCGTCATGCTCAGTGACACGGCCGCATTCTGGGAATTGGCGCTGCCAACATGTTTGCCCGAAATTGTCACGACGATAACCATAGGCAGTAAACAACAAATATAGGTCAGGGCTTTTAAGCAATAAACGCCCAATAACGGATTAATATTCTTTTTCACTAAAGTAAAACTTTGCTTTAGTGAAGCGGGGGCTCCGCTATTCTCTAAAACGCAGACCGCGGTTGCCACGGACCAGCGCAGAATAAAGAATACAAAAACCCCGATCAGGGCGATGATCGCCAGCAGGCAGACAAAGGACAGCGGTACGTTTGCCGCCAAGAAACTGGTCCGGAAAAAAGCGGCGCATATGCCGCCGGCAATAAAAATACTTCCCACAAATAAACCGATGCTTAAAACAGTTAAAATATACTTTCCTAAAAAAAGCTGCGCCTGGCTTATGCTTTGGCCTACCGTATACTCCTGTCCGCCGAGCACTTTATTTACCGCCAGCAATAAGGCAATACCTCCCCAGCTGCCGATGACTATCGCCAGAACCATCCAAATCCACATAAAACCGGGAAGGGATTGGAGCTGCGGGATCAATGAAACCACCGTGAGCGGCACATTAAAAATCAGGTAGATCACACTTAATTTTCCTAAGTGGCCCCAGCATGCCCCCCAGGCTTGTTTAAAAATAACTACGGGATGGATCGCGTTCTTTTCCGGCTGTTTAGGGATAATGATTTCCATAATTAGATATCCAGATTTTTGACCTGATGCGCGTTTTCCTCAATAAATTCACGCCTCGGTTCAACCTGGTCTCCCATTAATACAGTAAACATTTTGTCCGCCTCTACCGCGTCCTCTAACACCACCTGTAAAATCGTTCTCTTTTCCGGATCCATCGTCGTATCCCAAAGCTGCTGGGGGTTCATTTCACCCAAACCTTTATACCGCTGGATGTGCATCCCTTTTGCCGCCACTTCTTTAATATAGGCCAGGGTTTCTTTTAAACTAAATACTTCCTTAACTTCATCGCCGTTAGCGATCCGGTAAATCGGTTTTATTTTTTTCTCCGCCTCTTTAGCTGCCCCGGGCTTGGTAATTACATTCCCGCTAAAATAGGTTTCAAATTCAATCCCCAGCTTTTCGATTTTCGCTACCAATTCTTCGATCTCCTGGGCTTCAAAAAGCTGCAGAACATCCTGCTCAGTCTCCTTACCTTCTTTTTCAGTGAGCAAAGCCAGTTCTTTGTCGGAATAGACAAAGTGGATATTTCCCTCCACTTTTATCCTATAAATAGGCATTTTTTTGGTTTTTGGATGCCTAAAACTGATATATTCAGCAAAGTTTACTCCCTTTTTATCTAAATACTTGCCTAGCTTATCAAGTTCCACCAAGAGCTTAAGTAGCTCTTTAAATTGGTTATCCGTGAACGCTAATTTATCCTTGACCCGGATTAATTTATGGCCTTCCCGCCCCAAATCCAAAAGCATATCATTCATCTGCTGTTCGGTTTGGATATACTCTTCCCGCTGGCCTCTTTTGATCTTATAAAGCGGAGGTTGAGTAATATAAACATGCCCTTCTTCAACCAGCTTAGGAAGCTGCCTGTATAATAAGGTTAAAAGCAGGGTGCGGATGTGCGACCCGTCAATATCGGCATCGGCCATCAACATTAATTTATGGTAACGCAATTTGGTAATATCGAACTCTTCTCCGATCCCTGTTCCTAAGGCAGTGATAATGGTGCGTATTTCTTCGTTGGATAAAATTTTATCCAGCCGGGATTTTTCGACATTCAAGATCTTACCTTTGATCGGCAGAATAGCCTGAAACCGGCGGTCGCGGCCCTGTTTAGCCGAGCCTCCGGCGGAATCCCCTTCCACGATATATAATTCACATAATGCCGCGTCCCGCTCGGAACAGTCCGCCAGCTTTCCGGGTAGCCCCGCTCCTTCTAGGGCCCCTTTCCTGCGGGTCAATTCCCGCGCTTTACGCGCGGCTTCGCGCGCGCGCGAAGCGACAATGACCTTATCCACAATCTTATTCGCTACAGAAGGATTTTCCTCAAAATAATTCGAGAGCGCTTCCAGGCTGGTAGAAGCGACTAACCCTTCCACTTCGGAATTGCCTAATTTGGTTTTGGTCTGGCCTTCAAATTGCGGGTTAGGAACCTTGACGCTGATCACCGCGGTAAGCCCCTCCCGCACATCATCCCCGGTAATGGCGATGTTGTCCTTAAGTAAATTTTTGGATTTGGCGTATTGATTGATCCCGCGGGTAAGCGCGGATTTAAATCCGGAAAGGTGCGTGCCACCTTCTATGGTATTGATATTATTAGCGAAGGAAAACATGGTTTCCGCGTAACCATCGTTATATTGCAGGGCAACTTCCACATTGACATCATCCTGAAGCTTTTCAAAATAAACGACTTTGTTATGCAGCGGATTTTTGTTTTTATTCAAATATTCGACGAAGGAAATGATCCCTCCGGAAAATTCAAAAACCGCTTCTTTGTCGGAACGCTCGTCGGTCAGCTTGATTTTCAAGCCTTTGTTTAAAAATGCCAGCTCCCTTAAACGTCCGGCAAGAATATCGTAAGCGTATTCGGTTTTGGTAAAAATGGTTTTATCGGGCTTAAAGGTTATTTTGGTGCCGGTAGAAGAACTTTTGCCGATTACGATAAGTTTGGAAACGGTTTTTCCGCGCTCGTAACGCTGATGGTAAATTTTACCGTCCCTTTTTACTTCCACCTCAAGCCAGTCGGAAAGCGCGTTCACGCAGCTCACTCCCACGCCATGCAAACCTCCGGAAACTTTATAGGAACGGTGGTCGAATTTGCCTCCGGCGTGCAAAGTGGTCAACGCTACTTCCACTGCCGGCTTCTTTTCCGTTTTATGCATGTCCACCGGGATGCCCCGCCCGTTGTCCACCACACTTATGCTGTTATCCGGCTTGATCGCTACCGCAATGGAATCGCAAAATCCCGCCAGGCTTTCATCCACACTGTTATCGACCACCTCAAAAACCAGATGGTGCAAACCGCGCACCGAGGTATCGCCGATATACATGGCCGGACGGCGCCTTACCGCTTCGATCCCTTCCAAAACCTGGATACTGGTAGCGTCGTAAACCTTGGCCCCTTCGGTTTTTTGCCCGTTGGTTTTAGGCTCTTCTTTGTTTTTTTTCACCGTCTGTTTTTCCGCCATATTTTTATGATCAGGTGATCTCCCCGATCCGCAAAATGATATTTTTTACTTCCGGATTTTCCTGTTTAAGCGTTTCCAGGATTGTTTCCTTTTTTAAACTCAAGATGTACAGCCAGGCGGATGAGTCTACGCTCAAACCCAGGTTTCCCTTGCTGAAATATTTAACTCTTATATGCCCCAACTCCTTCTTTGTCAAGGCTTTTTTTAACCACTGTTGGGGCCCGGTCTCCGCAAAAGCGTTTTTTTTATCCCCCAACTGGTGCATCAACTCATCCAGTGTTTTTTTTAAACGCTCCATCGCTAATTAAGGCGCATCGGTAAAACAATGTAGACATACCCTGGGATCCGGATAACCCCCGGTTTTTCCCCATCAGTCAATTCCAGGCTTACCGTTTCTTCGCTGAGATTCTTCAGGATGTCAATTAAATAAACCGGATTAAAACCGATCACTAATTCCCTCCCCTGATATTCTACAGGCAACTCTTCATGGAATTCCCCCACATCCGGCGTAGTCTTGGAAATAACCAGCTTGTTTTTAAATACCTCCAGTTTGACCGCCTGATAATCAGGGGTGGCCAGAAGCGCTGCCCGGCGCACCGCTAATAATAACAAGCTGCGCTCTACCTTCATTTTATTTTCCGAGGGCGCGGGAATAACCTGTTTATAATCCGGGAATTCGCCTTCGATCAGGCGGGAGACGATCCCCACGTTTCCCAGATCAAACAACGCCTGATTACTGCTGACGATCAAAGAAAGGTCCCCCTCTTCTTTTAAGTTCCGGTTTAATTCATGGATAGTTTTTAGGGGCACGATCATACTTAATTCTGTTTCGGATTCCGCGCTTAATTTCCGTTCCGCCACCGCCAACCTTTTACCGTCGGTAGAAACCAGGGTAAATGAGTTTTTATTAATTTTAAAAAGTACACCGTTTAAAACATAACGCGTCTCATCTAAAGATACCGCGAATGCAGTTAAAGAAAGCATTTGCTTAAAAACCCCCTGGTCTATCTTGATCACTTTTTGATCCTTAAATTCCGGAAGTTTAGGAAAATCCTCTTTCATTAATCCCATAATTTTAAACTGGCACATTTCCGAATCAATCGTCACCTGGTTATTTTTCTTTGTCGCTAATGTAACCAGTTCCATAGGGAATTCCTTAATAATATCATTAAATCTTTTTGCCGGAATAGTGATTGCTCCGGGTTCCTGGATATCCACAGGGATTGAACAGGTTATTCCTATGTCTAAATCCGTGGCAGTTAGTTTTAATGACCCGTTTTGGGCCTCAATTAATATATTAGATAGGATGGGTAGGGCGGATTTTGTGGTTATGACGTTCTGCACTGTTTGAATGGCGTTAATTAAGTTTGATTTTTCCACTTTAAACTTCATTTTACTTTTCTCCTTCTTTTAATATATATTTAAAATCTTAAAACAGTAATAGTCTTAATGGAAGAGTTTTTTGTGAACAAGCGTGTAACTGTATATTTTTTAAATAATTACAAACAATTGTCCTTGGGTACAACCTGGGCACTATTGTTTAATGACTTGGATAACTTTCTCAATGCGTTCCTTAAGTTTTGGGTTGTTTGCCAGATCTTCTTTAACTTTTTTGTAAGAATGTAATACCGTGGTGTGGTCCTTACCCCCAAAAAGCTCCCCAATTTCCGGTAAAGAAAGTTCGGTTAATTCCCGGCTTAAATACATTGCCACCTGGCGCGGGAACACCACTTGTTTATTGCGCCTCTTGGTTTTAAGGTCCTGTAAAGAAATCCCAAATTCTTCTACCACGCAGCGTTGGATAAAATCAATAGTGATTAATTTTGTCGGCTCACGCAACAAGTCTTTAAGCACCTCTTTGGTTAATTGTAATGTAACCGGGGCCTCTTCCAATAAAGAATAAGCGATCGTCCTGATAAGCGCCCCCTCCAGTTCGCGGATATTGGTCTTGATTAATTGCGCGATAAAGAAAATTACCTCATCGGGAACCTGGACCGGTTCACGCTCAATTTTTTTCTTTAAGATCGCTACCCGGGTTTCCAGGTCCGGAGGTTGGATATCTGTAGCCAGCCCCCAGCCAAAACGGGAAACCAATCTCTCCTGTAAATTAGTGATCTCTTTCGGCGGGCGGTCGGAAGAAAAAACGATTTGTTTGTGCGCGTCATACAGGGTATTAAAAGTGTGGAAAAATTCTTCCTGGGTGGATTCTTTACCGGCGATAAAATGAATATCATCGATCACCAGCACGTCCAGGGAGCGGTATTTTTGGCGGAAGGCCGACGTGGAACGGTGCACGATAGCGTCGATCAGCTCATTGGTGAATTTTTCGCTGGAGACATAACAAATTTTTATCCCTGCGGGAGAGCTGTTCCTGATTTGATGGCAGATCGCCTGGATCAGGTGTGTCTTACCCAGGCCCACTCCCCCGTAAATAAACAAAGGGTTGTATGTTTTTGCCGGAGCGTTGGCTACAGCTAAAGAATAGGCATGGGCATGCCGGTTTCCCTGCCCCACCACAAAATTATCAAAAGTATACCGCGAGTTAAGATTGATCGCAGGGGTTTTTATTTCAGGATGATTAACCGGGGTGTTTTCGGCCGCCGGCATTTCCGCAGCAGTACCGACCGTCAAATTTACTAACAGGTTATCCCCGGCCCTAAGCTTTACGGCCTCCTGAATGATGTGCAGGTAATGTTTTTGCACCCAATCTTTAAAAAACTGGTCCGGAGCCTCCAGCTCTATGTTTTGTTCATTGGAACCGGAGAGCTTAAGCGGAGAAATCCAGGTCGTAAAGGAGGTTTCTCCTATCTTGCTTTTTAACTCTCCAAGCACCTCTTCCCAAATTTTAGGCAGTTCGGTCATATTTTGTCCAAATATCAGATATCCGTCAAACTAAGGAAGTCTGGTGCGGATATGGTAAGTGTTGCCCGGGCCGTCCACAGAATTAACAGTTTATGCACAGCTTGCATAAATCTGTGGATAAATTCCCGGGGCAATTTTTGTTAAACAAAGGTATTATAACAAAGACTAAAGACCTTGCAAGTAAAAAAGTTAAACGTCAGTTATTATACAGCAATACCAGTGTCCGTCAATAAAAAACTTGACCGCCGGATAAATGTGTGTTACAATTCACAAAATCAACAACAGCGTTTGCCCAAATTGTTAATATTTTTTTCACAAACTTCCCGTTTGCGCAACAGTTTTTTGGGGAAAAAAGGAGACAAAAAGCATGAAGAAAAATTTAAAAACGCCTTCCAACATCGTCGGAAAAAGGCGGCATGGGTTCCGCAGCAAGATGGCTTCTAAATCCGGGCGCAAGCTTCTGGCGCGCCGCAGGCTGAAGGGGAGAAAAAAGCTTTGCGTTTGACCCCGGCATCGGTAGCGTCAAAATTGATCGGCGCTTACCAGAAGTGTTTGCGGCCCTGCATTCCTGCGGGCTGCCGGTTCGAACCGGGCTGTTCCGAATACACCAAACAGGCAATTTTGAAATATGGTTTAATTAAAGGAGCGTTTAAGGGCCTAATCAGAATATCGCGTTGTCATCCATTCTCCGGTAAATCGGGTTATGATCCCTTGATCTAAAAATTATGGAAAAACGGTTAATTTTAGCGATTGCTTTATCATTACTGGTATTATTAAGCTGGTCGGCTTTGGTGCCTAAACCACAAATTATTGATAGTAAAGGAGTTGCAACTAATAGCCCCCTTCCCTTGGCTCAAAATACTCCCACGCTTTCCGCAACGTCACCTGCCGCGGTTCAGTCTCCTGAGCCTGTGGCCACTCAGACGGTAAAGTTTTCGCAAGATAACCGGGATATTATTTTTGATCCTGCGCGGGGTACAATCGTAGAGGTAATTTTTAAGGATAAGCTGGAACATCATTTGCCCCTTAAATTCGGTTTTCTTTCCGAGAGGGATCTCCTTTTTAAACAGGAAAGCATAACCCAGGATTCCATAACATTTGTTCATGAAGACAGCATCCGCCGGATTACCAAGAAATTTATTATACCTAACAATAGTTATACCATTGAGTTGCAAGAAGAGTCCACTGTTCCTACATCTTCAAATTTCCAATTAGTTTTAGGTCGCCTGGATTTGTCGGTAAAAAATAAACAGGCGCGTTTCCAGGACATCTTTCTGGGGAACAAAGAAAAATCATTCCATCTTTCCGCGGGTAAGGAGTATAACGGTACCGATGTAAAATTCCTCGGTTTGCGTGATCAATATTTTTGCGTTATTGTTGAGCCGGTTAATGCTTCAGCTAGCGCCTACGTCAAGAAAATCTCACCTCAGGAATCAGAAACAGGGTTACTCTTAGATCATAACGATGGCCAGATTGGACATTCATTTCGTATCTATTTGGGGCCACAGGATTTAAAAATATTAAATAACATCAACCCTGAATGGTCAGGAATAATTTATTTTGGGACCTTTGATTTTATTGCGCAATTACTTTTGCAGCTTCTAGGCTTTTTTTATAGCTTAGTGCATAATTGGGGTTTGGCGATTATTATCTTAAGCGTAGCTGTATACTTTTTGCTTTTTCCTCTATCAATGAAGCAAATGCGCTCCATGAAAGAGATGCAAATTTTACAGCCTAAAATCGAAGCCCTGCGGAAAGAGTATAAAGATAATCCACAGAAATTAAATAAAGAAGTTATGGAACTATATAAAGCTCATAAGGTTAATCCGCTTGGAGGGTGCTTGCCGTTATTATTACAAATGCCCATTTTTTTCGCTCTTTACCAGGGATTGATCCGTTCTGTTTCGTTGCGAGGAGCGCATTTTCTTTGGATTAAAGATCTCTCGTCACCCGATAAAGCTTTTGTTTTGAAAACCGCCCTACCAATCCTGGGTAATCAGGTCAATATTTTGCCTATCTTAATGGCAATTGGAATGTTTGTACAGCAAAAAATTTCCATGGCTAAAGCTGCCGGAGAGGCCGCACAGCAGCAGAAAATGATGATTATCATCATGCCGATCATGTTCGGAATAATCTTTTACCAGATGCCGGCCGGATTAGTGCTCTACTGGTTTGTGAACAGCTTGTTTATGCTTGGCTATCAACTTAGGGTCAATAAACAATAATGAAGAAAGTTAAGTTTGTAGAAGCAGAAGGGAGCACTGTTGAAGAAGCGATTGCCAAAGCCTTAAAGCAATTGAATCTTCCGCGCAGCCGGGTAAAGATAGAGAGCCTTTCCGAAGAGAAAAAAGGGCTTTTTGGTATGGCTGGTGCAGCACCAGCTAAAGTCCGGGTAAGTGTCATTGAAAACTAAATTTAATCCTTGACAGAGGCAGCCTTTTTAAGGATAATAGCTTAGGTCCAATGTTCCGCGTGGAACATTGGAAAAGCCTCAAAATGTTCCGCGTGGAACATTTTGTAACCATTATAATATCAATGGGTAAAATAATCGCAATTTGTAATCAGAAGGGGGGAGTGGGCAAAACCACCACCTCGATTAACCTTGCGGTTTACCTGGCGATGGCCGGCAAGAAAGTGATGCTTGTCGATTTAGATCCTCAGGCAAATGCCACCAGCGGCATTGGAATAAATAAACACGACGTCCATAAAAGCACTTACCATATTCTCCTCGAAGAAGCTAAGGTAGCCGAAATATTACAAAAAACCGCAATCGACAATCTTTTACTTGCCCCATCTAACTTAGATCTGACCGGAGCGGAAGTAGAATTAGTCGGCGCTTTAGGCAGAGAGTATAGATTAAAAAGAGCACTGCAGTTAGAAAAAAACAACTTTGATTTCATAATTATTGATTCTCCACCATCCCTGGGATTGCTCACGATCAATGGATTATGCGCTGCAGATTCGGTGATTATTCCGGTACAGTGCGAGTATTATGCTTTAGAGGGGTTGACGCAACTCCATCATACAATTCAACTTGTGAAAGAAAATCTTAATCCAGGGTTAGCTATTGAGGGAGTGTTATTGACCATGGCAGATTTTCGTACCAACTTAACCAAAGAAGTAATTCAGGAGGCACGCAATCATTTTAAGGATAAAGTTTATACCACGGTAATTCCGCGCAATATTCGTTTAACCGAAGCCCCTAGTTTTGGTAAACCCATTGTTTTATATGACGGTAATTCCCTGGGGGCGCAAAAATATGCTGAGTTAAGTAAGGAAGTATTGGGTTTAGGGGCCAACACCGAGGCGCAAATTTCGCAGAAACAAGGAGAAGCTTAATGGATAGAAGAGCGTTGGGCAAAGGACTCGGGGCATTGATCCCGGATAAGGCCGCGGAGAACAAAGAACACAAGGAAGAAATTCTGTATGTCCAAACCGGAAGCATCAAGCCTAATCCTTTTCAGCCACGTGAAGATTTTGATCAACAGAGCATCGAAGAATTGGGGCAATCCATAAAAGAAAAAGGGGTGATCCAGCCTCTTTTAGTCAGAAGAAAAGGGGACAATTATGAATTGATCGCCGGGGAACGCCGGTTGCGCGCCGCCGGTTTTCTGGGGCTCAAAGAAATTCCGGTGATCGTGCGGGATGTTTCCGACCAGGATTCCCTGGAGTTGGCGCTGATCGAAAATATCCAGCGGGAAAGCTTGAATCCTATTGAGGAGGCGCACGCCTTTCAGCATTTGATGGATAAATTTCAGCTTAACCAGGATAAAATCGGGGAAGTGATGGGGAAATCCCGGGTAACCATAACCAACACCTTGCGTCTTTTAAAACTCCCCCATGAAATTCAGCAGGAGATGAAAAAAGGGCGGATCAGTTTTGCGCACGGCCGCAGCCTGCTGGAAATCGAGGACGCTAACCAGCAGCGCCGGCTGGCCCAGGACATTATTTCCAAGGGGTTGTCCGTACGCGAGCTGGAAAATTTAATTAAAAGTGTGCGGCCCCGGACGGCAAAACGCAGCGTCGGGCAAGGGCAGCGTGAACCGCTGGTAGCGGTTTTAGAGGAACAGTTGCAGCATGCGTTGGCCACGAAAGTGCGGATCAGTAAAAGAAAAAAACGCGGCCACATCAACATCGAATTTTATTCACCAGAAGATCTTCAGCGGATCGTTAACGTTATTAAAGCACCCCGCGCGTAGCGGAAATCACCCGACGCTTAAAGGAATTGCGTCGGTGTGGCCTTCTGGTCGATGCGCGGGTATTGTCTAGGTAGATAAGGAGGAAACAAATAATGGACCAGGCAGTGTTAATTTTAATCAAACCCGACGGGCTGAAGAAATCATTGACCGGTAATATTTTGACGCGGTTATCAGAGACCAAGTTGGAAATTGTCGCGGCAAAAATGGTGCGCGTTTCTAAAAGCCTGGCCGAGGAGCATTACAAGCATTTAAAAGATAAACCTTTTTTCCCGGAGATCATTCATTATCTTCAGGGTGACCTACATGACCGCAAAAAAGTCATGGCGCTGGTTTACTGGGGGCCGGACGCGATCACTAAATGCCGGGACCTGGCCGGCTCGACCAATCCGGAGGAGGCAGAAGCTACTTCTATCCGCGGTTCTTACGGACGGATCACCACCAGCGGCGTTTATGAAAACGTGGTTCATGTTTCCTCCAATGTGCCCGAAGCTGAAAGGGAGATTAAGCTTTGGTTCAATCCCGATGAAATCATCGTCGATCTGTACGGGACAAAAACGGTAGCGCAAAAAGAGTGCGCGACCAAGGTTTGGGCGGATAAATGAAAAAAGACCTTAATAGCATGACGGGGTTTGGCTGCCAGGAAACGGATGTCCCGGCCGTGGGCAGGATCAGCGTGGAATTACGCTGCACTAATCACAAGTTCCTGGAGGTTGTCTTTCATTTACCGGAGGGACTTTTATCTTTAGAGGATAAACTTAAAAAGGAAATTGAAGGAAAAATCAAAAGAGGCAGGGTTTATTGCGCGATAAATATCAAGGGCCAGCTGGCCCAGGGGATATTTGTTAACCGTAAACTGCTCAAGAATTATTTACAGGAACTCAACGGTATCCGGAAGGAATTTAAAATTAAGGACGGGCTAAGTCTGGATTCACTGATCCGTTTGCCGGGGATACTTTCCCTTAAAGAGGATAAGCCGACGGGAGAGCATATTTGGGAACAATTGCATCCGGTTTTATTGCAAGCACTTACAAGCTTGTTGCGCGCCCGCCAAAAAGAAGGGTTGGCGTTATCCGGCCTGCTCAAAGCAAGGAACGCCGGATTAAAAACAAACCTGGTGTTTATTAAAAAGCGTTTTGCGGTAGCGGTAAAGAACCGGCTTAAAAAGATCGAAGCGGAGGAAGAGCGCCTGGCTTTTTTAAAAGGGGCCGATATCGCCGAGGAGATCGACCGGCTGTATTTTCACATCGGCAATTTTCAGCAAAAGATTTCCCAGGGCGGCAGCGTGGGCAAGGAGCTGGATTTTATTACCCAGGAGATGCAGCGGGAAGCCAATACCTTGGCGGCCAAGTCTTTTGACCTGGTCATTTCCGGGCGGGCGGTGGAGATGAAAAGCCAGATTGAAAAAATCCGCGAACAAGTGCAGAATATCGAGTAGTGAAAGCATCCAGAAAGCACAATAATCCGGGTAAAATTTTTGTGATCAGCGGGCCGTCTGGTTCGGGAAAAACTACCCTTCTGACCAGTTTAATTCAAGATAAAAAAATCGCCAAAACCTTAGTTAAATCCTGCTCTGTCACTACGCGCAAGAAGCGTTCCAGAGAAACAGAGGCGCAGGAGTATTTTTTTGTTACGCCGGGGGAATTCAAGGGTCTTTTAAAAGCGAAAAAAATTCTTGAATGGACCAGGTATTTGGGCTATTATTACGGAACGCCCAAGGGGCCCCTGGAAGAGCAGTTAAAGCGGGGTAAAAATGTCGGTTTGTGCCTGGATCTTAAGGGCGCCAGGATCCTTAAGAAGCTGTATCCGCAAAATACGGTAACGGTATTTGTGTTGCCGCCGTCCCTTGAGGTGCTCAAGGAAAGGATCCAGAACCGCTGCCGCCACACCGCGCAAAAGGAAGTGACCCAGCGGGTGCAGCTGGCGCGCCGGGAGCTCAAGGCTGCCGACAAGTTCGATTATTGCATATTGAACCAAAAACTAGCCGTGGCGCTTGGCGAACTGAAGAACATCTATTTACAGGAAACAAAAAATTGAAACGTAATTCGCGGGGGTAAAAAATGGGTTATCAGGGAAGAGAGAAACTTTTAGACAAAAGCTTGGGTTCAATTTATAAATTGGTAATTTTGGCCTCCAAAAGAGCCTTGGAAATCGCCGAAGGCCAGCCGAAATTAGTGGATGATGATGCCTCGGTAAAACCCTCCACTGTCGCCCTGCATGAAATTGCCGCCGGCAAAATCGAAGCTAGGAAAGCTAAGCCAAAAGAGTAATGAAAAAAGAGCAAAAAAATATCATCCTGGGCGTAACTGCCAGCATCGCTATTTATAAATCCTGCGACCTGGTGCGTAAGCTCAGGGAACGCGGTTTTGCGGTAACGGTGGTGATGACGAAAGAGGCTCAGGAGCTGGTCAAGCCGATCGTTTTCCAGAGTTTGAGCGCTAATCGCGTCTATACCGGTGGGCTTTTTGATGCCCAGGATTCCTGGGATATCGAGCATGTTTCCCTGGCGGAAAAAGCGGAGCTTATTTTAATCGCCCCGGCAACCGCCAATATTATTGCCAAGCTGGCCGCGGGCATTTGCGATGATCTTTTAAGCTGCCTGGTGTGCGCAAGCACCGCCAAGGTTTTAATCGCCCCGGCGATGAATGCCAATATGTATAAAAATAAAATCACCCAAGGCAATATCGCCAAGTTGAAAGCCTGCGGTTATGGGCTTATCCCCCCGCGGGAGGGTTTGCTGGCCTGCGGAGTTAAAGGCGTGGGTTGTTTGGCAGAAGTAGAGACAATCGTAGCGGCGGTTAAAAAATTATTATAGATTTGGCGACGTAGCCAAGTGGTAAGGCAGTTGTCTGCAAAACAACTATTCAGCGGTTCAATTCCGCTCGTCGCCTCCATTTTTGGATAAATTCTTTTATCCTCCAGGAAGGGGTGACAGTCCGTTTATCGCTTGTGGCGGACGCCAAGGGGAAACCTTGGGTTTCCCCTTGGGGAGCGCAGCGTCACAAGAATAGGCAATTAGTACTAGACATATCTGAAAGTATAAAATAGGTCTTAAGCTAATAGAATAAGCTGTAGCAAGCGACGGGCAAGTGGTGGAATGGCATACACGACAGACTTAAAATCTGTTGGCCGCAAGGTCGTAAGGGTCCGACTCCCTTCTTGCCCACTTAAATAATTGCAGAAGTGTTTTTAACAGCTCCGCCGAAGGCGGTTTGTTATAAGAAGCTATCTGCTGTTAAAAACACAAAAAAGGGGTTCGGGGAAAAAGACAGTTTTTCCCCGAGAAGTCACTCGTCAATAAGGAAGGGGTGACAGTCCGTTTATCGCTTGTGGCGGACGCCAAGGGGAAACCTTGGGTTTCCTTTTGGGGGAGCGCAGCGTCACACGAATAGGTCTCAAGCAATAGATACACCTAAAGTTTTAAATAGGTCTTAAACAAATAGAATAAGCTGTAGTGGAGCGACGGGCTCATAGCTCAGTTGGTTAGAGCGTTGCGTTGACATCGCAAAGGTCTGAGGTTCAAGTCCTCATGGGCCCACTTAAATTTCACTAACGCGAAATTTACTCCGAACGGCACCTTTGAGAATTTTATAGGTTTGAGCTCGGAGATAAACATTAAAATAACATTATGGATCTAGGTACTTTAAGACATTCCTGCGCGCACGTAATGGCGGAAGCGGTAAAGGAGCTGTGGCCGGAAGTTAAGCTGGCTATCGGCCCTTCGATCGAGGACGGTTTTTATTACGATTTTGACAAAGCCACCCCCTTCAGCGACGCCGACCTTCTGGCCATCGAAGAAAGGATGCGTAAGATTATCGCCGGCGACGCTCCTTTTGTACGCGAAGAATTAGATAAAGCCGGCGCGTTGCAGTTGTTCCGGGAGAGAAAAGAAGATTACAAAGTGGAGCTGATCGAAAATTTAACCGACGGCCAGATCTCCATTTATAAAACCGGGGATAAGTTTTTGGATCTTTGCCGCGGCCCGCATGTAAAGTCTACCGGCCAGATCAAAGCCTTTAAATTGCTATCCGTAGCCGGAGCTTATTGGCACGGGATCGAAACCAATCCGATGCTGCAAAGGATTTACGGCACTTGTTTTGAAACCCAGAAAGAACTGGACGAATATTTAAAAAATTTAGAGGAGGCTAAACTGCGCGATCACCGCAAGCTTGGCCCGGCCTTAGGGTTTTTTGACATCTATCATGAAGAGGCGGGAGCGGGGTTGGTTTTTTATCACCCCAAGGGAGCGCTGTTACGCACGATCATTGAAGATTATGAAAGAAAAGAGCATCTGAGGCGGGGTTATGAACTGGTGATTACTCCGCACATTATGGATGTTGCCCTGTGGAAGGAAAGCGGCCATTACGATTACTACCGGGAAAATATGTATATTCTCAGTGCCGAGGAGGGCAAAGAGTTTGTTTTAAAACCGATGAATTGTCCCGGGCACATCCTGATCTACCGGTCGAAAACCAGAAGCTATAAGGACCTGCCCATCCGTTTATTTGAGTTGGGCACGGTTTACCGCCGGGAAAAAGCCGGGGTGCTGCACGGTTTGCTGCGGGTGCGCGGTTTTACCCAGGATGATGCGCACATCTTTTGCCTGCCGGAACAATTAGGGACGGAGATCAAAGGGATCATCGATTTTGTTTTTGATACGATGAAGGTTTTTGGCTTTGATTCCTTGGGGATCGAATTGAGCACCCGCCCGGAAAAATCCATCGGTTCGGATGAAGACTGGCAGAAGGCGACCGAGGCCCTGGAGAATGCGCTGAAAGATAAGGGCTTAAAATATGAGATCAATGCAGGGGACGGAGCATTCTATGGGCCCAAAATCGATATCAAACTGAAAGACGCGCTCAAAAGGACATGGCAGTGCGCCACGATCCAGTGCGATTTTGCTCTTCCCAAACGGTTTAATTTGTCCTATATTGATGCTGCGGGCAAAGAGCAGCAGCCGATCATGCTTCACCGGGTTTTATTAGGAAGCCTGGAGCGCTTTATCGGCGCCCTGATCGAACAATACAAAGGCGAACTTCCTTTATGGTTAAGCCCGACACAGGTTTTAATCATTCCGCTTAAAGATACGGTGCAGGCATATGCTCAAGAGGTAAGGAGTAAATTGGAAAGCCGGGATATCCGCGTGGATACGGATTTGCGGAATGAAACTCTGAACAAAAAGATCCGTAATGCCGAAATCAATAAAATTCCCTATTGTTTGATTTTAGGGGAACGGGAAGCGGCGCAGGGGACGGTGAGTGTCCGTAAAAAAGGAAGCCAGGAGCAGGGGGCAGCAGTGTCCGTCGAGGAGTTTATGGGGAACATAGTTAACCAGATCAAGGAGCATAAATAAAAAAAGGGGGAAGCTATAAAAAAATTCACGCGGATTAACGACAGGATCAGTTCACCACAAGTTAGGGTTATCGGCCACGATGGAAGCCAATTAGGGGTGATGTCCGTGCAGAGGGCGATAGAGATCGCTGACCAGCATGAGCTGGATTTAGTCGAGGTTGCTCCCGCAGCCACGCCGCCGGTTTGCCGGATCATCGAGTACAGTAAATTTCGGTATGATTTGGAGAAGAAGGAACGCGAATCCAAAAAACACCAGAAGCAGGGCCGGCTTAAAGAAATCCGGCTCAAGCCCAATATCGACGAGCATGACTTTGCGACCAAGGTCAAGCAGGTAGTCAGTTTTTTAAAGAAAAAAGATAAAGTTAAAGTTAACCTTTTCTTCCGCGGGAGGCAGATGGAACATTTGGACCTGGGGAGGAAGGTTTTAGATAAATTTATCGCGGATACGCTAGAGGAAGGCACGGTGGAAAAATCGCCGGCCCTGGAAGGCAGAATCATGTCTTTCGTGATTGCGCCGAAATAATTGCAGCAAATTTTGTATTATGAACAAGGAAAGTTCCGCCTCAAATTCTACGCCAAAATTCTCTGGAATCTTGGCGTATTCGGCGGAATTAATTCGTCCGCCAATGATTTGTGGCGGATTCATTAAGGAGAAAAATGCCGAAATTAAAGACCAAACGCGGAGTAGCAAAACGTTACAAGCTTACCAAAAAAGGGAAGGTTAAATATTCTCCGGGCGGGAAAAGCCACCTCGCTTCTTCCAAGCGAACCAAAAAAATAAGGAATTTAAGAAGACGTAGGACGCTGGCGGGGAAAAAAGAGGCAAGGTTCATTAAATCCATGCTCCCTTATGGTTAGCAGTAGTTTTTCCGGGTTGTTTTCGGGAAAAGTGGTTTTAGGAAACGCAGTTTCGACCTGTTCAGGGAAAAGTTAAAATTTTTGCACCGAAACTTTAACAAGACCAAATCAGGGTGCTTACACACCCCGCGTTAATCGATTTTGCGCCGGGGATTATCCAGGCAGACAAGGAGAACAGTAATGGCAAAAGCTAGTCACAGTGTAGCAACACGTAAAAGAAAGAAAAAAGTCCTGAAGGCGGCCAAAGGATATTGGGGGGATCATAGTACGCAATATCAGCAGGCCCAAAGGGTATTGGCGCACGCCCTGGAATATGCTTACCGGGACAGGCACAATAAAAAGCGTGAATTTCGCAGCCTCTGGATCGCCAGGATAAACGCCGCCTGCCGCCAGGAAGGAATTTCTTACAGCGTTTTTATGGACGGGCTGAAGAAATCCAAGATCGCGCTGGATCGTAAGATCCTGGCGGATTTGGCCGTCAGGGATAACCTTGCTTTTAAAAAACTGGTAGAGACCGTTAAGAAATAAAGTCTTTAATCCCGGATTAAATCCGGGATCAACCGGTAGCAAGCAACCAGCGCAAAAAGCTAATCTCAACCTTCATCTTTAAGTAAGGAGTGAGGTTAGCTAATTTTATCACGGCATTTTTATGGATATCCAATCTATTCAAGCGCAAATTGAAAACGATCTATCCGCGGCTACCTCCCTGCCTGCCCTGGAAGAGATCCGGGTTAAGTATTTAGGGAGAAAAGGGCTGGTTTCCGAACTGACCGGTTCGATTGCCGGGCTGCCGGTTGAGCAGAGGGGGCAGTTCGGCCAGCAGGTCAATGCCTTAAAAAATAAACTGCAGGGGTTTTTGGAAGCGAAAGAAAAAACTTTAAAAACCCAACCCGGGGTTTCTCAGAAAACCGGCGTGGATATCGGGATGCCGGGGATCGCCCGGGAACCGGGTTCCGTTCATCCGATAACCCGGATCATCGACGAGATTTGCGCGGTATTTACCCGGATGGGTTTTTCCGTAGTTTCCGGACCGGAGGTGGAAACGGAATATAATAATTTCACGGGCCTAAACATCCCCCTGGAGCATCCTTCCCGCGACGCATTCGACACGTTTTATTTAAAAAATTATTCTAAATTACTCTTGCGCAGCCACACTTCTCCGGTGCAGGTGCGCGTGATGAAGACGCAAAAGCCTCCGCTGGCGGTGATCGTGCCGGGGAGGGTGTACCGGCCGGACGCGGTGGATGCCAGCCATCTTTTTATGTTCCACCAGATCGAAGGATTTCTGGTCGATGAAAACATCCGGTTCTCCGATTTAAAAGGGGTGCTGGAACTTTTTGCCAAAAGCGTCTTCGGCCAGGAGATTAAAATGCGTTTCCGCCCGCACTTCTTCCCTTTTACCGAACCTTCTGTCGAAGTGGACATTTCCTGTATTATCTGCAAAGGCAAGGGTTGCTCCGTATGCGGCAGAAAAGGGTGGTTGGAGATTTTAGGGGCGGGGATGATCCATCCGAATGTTTTTAAACAGGTCGGATATAAAGCGGGGCTTTATACCGGTTTTGCTTTCGGCATGGGGGTGGAGAGGATTGCCATGCTCAAGTACGGGATCAACGATATCCGGTTATTTTTTGAGAACGATTTAAGATTCTTGAAGCAATTCTAAGGAAAAACTGGTGAAAGTCACTTACAGCTGGTTAAAAAATTTTGTAAATCTAAAAGCCACCCCGGAAGAATTGGCGCAGAAGCTGACCATGGCGGGCCTGGAGGTAGTTTCCCTGGAAAAACAGGGGCAGGATTTTGTTTTGGAGATCGAGATAACCTCTAATCGCCCGGATTGGCTCAGTGTTTTGGGGATTGCCAGGGAAGTAAGCGCAATTTACGGCTTGGTCCTCAAAGATACCTTGCCCCGGGAAACTAAAATTAAAACCAAAGAACTTTGGCCGATAAAAATTTCAGTTTCCGATAAAAAGGATTGCCCGTTTTACAGCGCCAGAATAATTTCCGGGGTTAAGGTTGGCGCTTCACCGGACTGGTTAAGATCCAGGCTGGAGTCTTTGGGCTGCCGCAGCGTCAACAATATTGTGGATATTACCAATTACTGTTTATTCGAACTGGGCCAGCCTTTGCACGCTTTCGACCTGGATAAATTGAGCCAAAGGGAGATCCGGGTCCGCCGGGCCAAAAGCGGCGAAAAGATCCTGGCTATCGATGGAGTGAGCCGGCAGCTGGATCAGGATATATTAGTGATTGCCGACAGCGATAAGCCGGTAGCGATTGCCGGGATCATGGGGGGCAAGGAAACCGAAGTGACTGCGCAAACGCGCAACATTTTGCTTGAGTCAGCGGTATTTGACCCGGTTTTAGTGCGCCGGGGAAAACAGAAGCTGGGTTTGCAGTCCGAATCCGCTTACCGTTTTGAAAGAGGGGTGGATCCGCAAGGGGCAAAGCGGGCCTCAACCGCTGCCCAGGAATTGATCCTTAAGCTTGCCGGAGGCGCAGCGCGCGGTTTGAAAAGTTCGGGAGCTGTCCAAAGCAAACAACAGGTAATTAATCTTGAACTTAACTATGTAAGTAAAATTTTAGGGATAAGCATTCCTGCAGTTAAGGCCAGGCAAATTTTAAAACAACTGGGCTTTCAAGTAAAAGCCAAAGCCGCAGGAAGCCTGGCGGTAAAAACCCCGAGTTTCCGCCAGGATGTGCAGTTGCCGATAGATTTAGTGGAAGAGCTGGCCCGGATTTACGGTTACGAAAAAATTCCGCAAACCCTGCCGGCGGTTAAGCCCGCGCGTCAGGCCCCGGAGGCAGGAGAAATTATTTCCGGCATGAAAAATATCCTGACCGGCTTAGGTTTGCACGAAGCGATCACCTATAGTTTGATCGACCGGCAGCTGCTGCAAAGAGCCGGGATTCCGGCGGATAATGGGCTGATCGAAATTTTGAATCCTTTAAGCAAGGAGCAGGAGATTTTGCGCCCGGCGCTTATCCCCAGCTTGATCCGGGCCGTGGCTTATAATTTAAACCAGCAGCAGGAGAAAATCGGTATTTTTGAGATTGCCGATGTTTTTTCCGGACGCCAAAACGCGGTGGAGCAAAAACCCGCGCTGGGGATCGCTTTATGCGGGACAGAAGCCTTTTTTACCAAGCAAGGTTTGGTCCGCGACGAAATTACCCTCCTGCATTTAAAAGGCGCCCTGGAGATCCTGTTTAATCGCCTGGGAATCAGGGATTACGGGTTCGTGCCCCAGGAAGACGATACCATCAGCGTGACGGCCGGCGGAGCGCAGGCGGGTTTTCTTCTGGAGTTAGGCGCGCAAATTTTAGAGAATTTTGATATCAAAAACCGGAAGGTTGTCCTGGCCCAGATCGACCTGGAAAAGTTATTTACGGCGGTCAATTTATCCAGGAAGTTTGCGGAGATCCCCAAATATCCGGCCATTACCCGGGACATAAGTTTTATGCTCCGCCAGGATATCGCGGTGGAAGAGCTTTTGCAAACGATCAAGTCCAGGGGAGGCGCGTTATTGGCCCAGGCCAGGGTCGCCGACTACTACCAGGGGAAACAGATCCCCTCCGGCTTTAAAGGGCTTACCCTATCCTGCACCTACCGCTCGGATAGCCGTACTTTAACAGAAGAAGAAGTCGCTCCGTTGCACAATGATATTTGCGCCTTGCTCAAAGAACGTTTTGAGGTAAAACTGCGTTGAGGCCTAAAGAGCGTTTTTGAAAATCAAATTGATTTAGCGGTAAAGATGTGGTATGCTTTTAATAGAAACAGAACAACGTTCTTTTAGATATCCCTGCGGTGCGCGTTGGAAACCTGATAATTGTTGAACCAACACAATTTTCACGGGAGGCCCCATTATTCCTCAGGCACGTGTGCTTAAGGATAGGGCACCCACCTGAAACCAAATCGGTTCAGACTATCGTTCTAACGGCACTTCTGCGGGGATTTTTTTTGACTAAAGCAGCTCTTGCCCTGCCCATCCCCGGGCGGGTAACCCGCAAAGCAAACTTCCTTTCAACCTATGGATCTGTTTACCCAGGAAAATCCGGAAACAGGCAATAACAATTTCCCTTTAGCGGTGCGCATGCGGCCGGCCACCCTGGACCAGCTTTGCGGCCAGGAGCATATCGTGGGGAGGAATAAGTTATTGCGCCGGGCGATCGAAGCCGACCGGCTCAGTTCGGTTATTTTGTTCGGCCCTCCCGGAACGGGAAAAACCTCCTTAGCCTGGTGCATCGCCAAGGTCACCCAATCCGATTATGTGGCGATCAACGCCACCACTTCCAACGTAGAAGAACTAAGAAAGATCATTGCCGCTTCCAAATTGAAAATAAAGGAGGGCAAAAAGAAGGTCATCCTTTTTATCGACGAGATCCACCGGTTCAATAAGGCGCAGCAGGATGTGCTTTTACCCGACGTGGAAGATGGCCGCCTGGTCCTGATCGGGGCGACCGTGCACAATCCGTATTTTTCTTTAACCTCCGCGCTTCTCTCCCGTTCCATTGTCTGCGAATTAAAGCCGCTTTCCGGAGCCGATCTAACCAGGATCATTAATAACGCTTTACAGGACAAAGAAAGAGGATTAGGAAATTACAAAGTCAAGCTGGAAAAAAGCGCCCTTGATTTTTTGACCAAAAGCTGCGAAGGAGACGCCCGGCGCGCATTATCGGCGCTGGAGCTCGGAGTCCTGACTACCCCGGCGGACAAAGACGGCGATATCGATTTTAACCTGGAGATCGCCCAGGAATCCATCCAGAAAAAAGCGGTAGTTTATGACCGGGATGAGGATGGTCATTATGATACGGCTTCGGCTTTTATTAAATCCATGCGCGGTTCAGACCCTGACGCCGCAATTTACTGGATGGCCAAAATGCTTTATGCCGGAGAAGACCCGCGGTTTATCGCCCGCCGGATCTGTATTTTGGCCGCTGAAGACGTAGGGAATGCCGATCCGTTGGCCCTGGTTTTAGCCAACGCGGCTTTACAGGTTGCGGAATTCGTGGGGATGCCGGAAGCCAGGATCCCTTTGGCGCAAGCGGTAATTTACGTTGCCTGCGCCCCCAAATCCAACGCCAGTTATTTGGCGATCGAAAAAGCTACCCAGAATATTAAAGAAAACAAAACACAGGAAGTTCCCGAGCATCTCAAGGATGCCCATTATAGCGGTGCGGAAAAACTGGGCCACGGTTTAGGATATAAATACAGCCATGATTATCCGGAGCATTATATAAAACAACAATACATGCCTGAAAAAATATGCTATTATGAGCCTACAAATATAGGACATGAAGCTAAAATCAAAGAACGTTTAGAAAAACTCCGCGGCAACTGCGCCGGCGGCGAGGCGAAAGGCGCCCCGGTAGTACGTAAACAAAGGAACAAGTCTAAATGATGACATTCTTTATGCTCATTTTGGCCGCTTTGGGTTTAGGGCTGGTGATTTATGCCGTATTGGAAGTGTTTAAACCCGCCAAAGAAGCGCCGGTAAAACTAAAACTTTCCAACCAGCCTCCCGCGGAAGATACGGGCAAGGATCAGAAAATCCAGCGGCTGCAAAGTCAGGTCGCTAAATTGGAAAGCCAGTTAGAGCAGTCTAAAGCCGTTTCCGGAGGGGAAAAAGCCGAATCCCCTTCGGCCAAAGCAAAAGAAACGGAATTTTCCGCGGAGCTGGCGCGCCGGGAGGAGTGGGTCGCTAAAGCCGAAGCGGAGCTGGCCAAGATTAAAACCGAAAACACTGAGCTCAATAATAAATTTATTGCCAAGGAAAGAGAGCTGGAGGAAGAGTTCACCAAGAATGTGAATTTGACCCGGGAGATGCGCGAAATAAAAGCCTTACTGGAAACAAAAGAGATGGCCTGTAAGTTGAAGGAGGACCAACTGCAAGCCCAGAAGCACCAGTTGGAGAGCCAGCTTAAGAATATGGGGGAGCAAACAGCGAAGATCGCCGAATTGACCCGCAAAGAAAAAATCAGCGAGTGGGTGCCCAAGACGGAATTTAACCAGTTAAACGAAGAATATACTAAACTGGAAAAAGAATTTGAAGCCAGCCAGGAAAGGTTAAAAGGATTTGCCGTTGAGATCGCGCATCTTCGCCAGTCGGCGGAGAAAAAACCAGCGGCCCAGGAAAAGCAGGTTCAGGATCTCCCGGAGGAAAAGGTGATCCCGCCTCAGGAAGAGCAGGTGAAACCTGAGCCGGAACCCGAACCGAAAGTTGAGCAGCCGGCGCCGGAACCAGAAGCTCCGCAAAACCCGCAACCGCCGGTAAAAGAAGTTGTCCCTCAAGAAGAGCCTCAGAAGGAAATACCCACGTCTGTGACGGAGGAGCTTAAGCCGTCGCAACCTCCTGCGCAGAAGGAGCAAATAAATCCCGCACCGGAAGCCGCGCAAAACCCGCAGCCGGCAAAAGAAGAAGCAAAAGACAAGCCACAGGAAAATCCGCTTGAGCCTTCCGGGGAAGTAATTAAACCTCCGGCGGCGGACAGTCAAAAAGCAACCCCGGAGGAGAATACGGAAAAAATAAAACCGAAAGAAAATAATAATCCCGAAGCAAGCAAGGCCATGGAATGGTTTGACCGGATGGAAGAGAACATAGACAAAGATCCCGGGAAAAAAGAAGAAAAGAAATAGGCAAAGGAGCGAATACATGAAGATAAAAATGAGGATGTTGACAGTGTTATTGGCGTTTGGTTTAACCTTTTGCTATGGAGGAATTTCGGCGATGGAAGATACGATTGTTGTTTTAGAAACGAACCAGGGGAACATCGAGATAAAACTGAAAACTGATATTGCCCCCAAAACCTGCGAGAACTTCGTTAAATTAGTCCAAAAGGGTTATTATGACGGCTTGATCTTTCACCGGGTGATCAAAGGTTTTATGATCCAGGGAGGAGACCCCACGGGGACCGGTGCCGGCGGCACTTCCATTTGGGGTAAGCCCTTTGAAGATGAAGTCACTCCGCAGGCCACCTTTGACGGGCCGGGAATCCTGGCTATGGCTAATTCCGGGCCAAACACCAACGGAAGCCAGTTTTTTATTACCTGCGCTAAGACCCCTTGGTTGAACATGCGCCATACTATTTTCGGAGAGGTAGTTTCCGGCCTGGAGGTAGTGCAAAAAATCGAAAATTCTTCGACAGGAGCAAATGACCGCCCGATTGCCCAGCAAAAGATCAACCGAGCGTATATCAAATCTTAATACCAACATTCCGCTAAAAAACTAATCCGGAAAAATCTCTCGGGGGAAGATTGTTTTAGCCAGAACTTCCCGTTAGATATTTTTTCAAGGGTGATTATAAGATGAAAAAGATAGATTACCGCCAAGAGTTAAATCCCGCACAGCTAAGGGCCGTAGAATCAACCGTCGGCCCGTATTTAGTGATTGCCGGGGCCGGGAGCGGCAAGACCCGGGTCCTGGTCCACCGCGTGGCCTACCTGGTGGAACAGGGGGTTAATCCGGAGGAGATCCTTTTACTTACCTTCACCCGCCGCGCTTCGGAGGAAATGCTGCGCCGGGCCAGCACCCTTTTAGATGAGCGCTGTAAAAAAGTTTCCGGCGGCACTTTTCATTCTTTTGCCAACATGATCTTAAGGAAATACGCCAAACTTCTGGAAATCAACAACAATTTTACTATCCTGGACCAGGGGGATGCGGAAGATGCGGTGAATTTGGTCCGCACCCAGCTGAACTTCCATAAATCCGAAAAACGTTTCCCGCGCAAGCACGCTATTTTGGAAGTGATCTCTAAAAGCGTGAATAAATCCCAAGAGATCGGCAGCGTGCTTTTGGAGGAATACCCGCAATTTGTCGAGTTTGTCGAAGAGATTAAAAAGATCCGCGATGAATACGGCAAGTACAAGCGCCAAAAATCACTTTTGGATTACGATGACCTCCTGGTTTATTTAAAAAACCTGCTGACCACGCATGAAAATGTGCGCGCCGCCTTAAGCGCGAAATACAAATATATCATGGTCGATGAATATCAGGATACGAATAAGCTGCAGGCGCACATTGTCTGCCTGCTGGCCGCCGACCACGCCAATATCATGGTTGTCGGTGACGACGCCCAGAGCATTTATTCTTTCCGGGGGGCAAATTTCAAAAACATCATCGACTTTCCCGGGATATTTAAGGGCACTCAGATCATTACCCTGGAAGAAAATTACCGCTCCACGCAGCCGATCCTTAATTTGACCAATGCGGTGATCTCCCGGGCCAAGGAAAAATTCGAGAAGAATCTTTACACCAAGAAAAAAGGCGGGCAGATCCCGGTGTTTATCGACTGCCCGGATGAAAACGCCCAATCTGTTTTTGTGGCGGAAAAGATCCTGGAGTTGCGGGAGGAGGGGGTGGCTTTAAGGGATATCGCCGTGCTTTTCCGTTCCGGGTGGCACTCCAATGATCTGGAGATCGAGTTAGCCAGCCGCAACATCCCGTTTGCCAAATACGGCGGACAAAAATTCGTGGAGGCAGCGCACATCAAAGACCTGGTCAGTTACTTGCGCATCGCCTACAATAATCATGATCAGGTCAGCTGGCTGCGGGCGCTTTTATTGATCCCCCGGATCGGCCCGAAAACCGCGGCTAAAATCATTGAATCTATTCTGGATCAGCCTAAACTGGAAGACCTTTGGCAGAAAAATGAAGAGCTGAAAAAACTTTTTGAGCTGCTCAAAAATGTAAATCTGGAGCAAGAGGGCCCGGCGGAAATTATCGAAAGGTTCCTGGTTTATTACCAGCCGCTGCTTAAAGTTAAATATGATGATTTCAATAAGCGCCTCAACGATCTGGATTCCCTGTTAAGGATCGCCCAGCGCTACAAGAGCACCGAGCAGTTTCTGGTGGATATGGCCCTGGAACCTCCGGAGAGGATGTTGATCGAACCGGCCCGGCAGGATAAGGATGATTCCCCGCTTACCCTGTCGACGATCCATTCGGCCAAGGGGCTGGAATGGCACACGGTATTTTTAATTTATTGCGCCGAAGGCCACCTTCCTTCCTATTTATCCCTGGAAACCGAGGAGCAGGTCGAGGAGGAAAGGCGGCTGTTTTATGTCGCCGCGACCCGCGCCAAAGTAAATTTATTTTTGCTCAAACCGCATGTCGATCGTTCTCCGCGCAGTTTCATGGACGGGGGCGGCTCGGTGTTTACCCAGGTTTCCCGGTTTCTGGAGCAGGGGGGGCTATTGGAAGAATTTGTCGATGTGCAAAGCACCGGGCTTACCGATGAGCTGGATGCCCTGGAATTGGAAGATATCACCGGAGAAAAAAGAAGCAAAAACAGGGAATTTTTACAAAGCCCGGATGATTATTTCCGGGACGAATAAATCCCCTCTTTTACCTTGAGCTGGGGTTAAAAGTATGTTAAAATTTCTGATATGATTATCAGCCGGCAAAAGCCACCGGAAAATTTATTAAGCAGCCTCAAGGGGTATAATAAAATATTCCTGGTGGGCTGCGGTGAATGCGCCGCCGCCTGTAAGAGCGGAGGAGAGCCGGAAGTGGCCAAAATGCGGCAGCTTTTGGAGGAAGCCGGAAAAACAGTTACCGGTTCCTGCGTCCCTTCAGCCCCTTGCGTGGCGGCTAAACTTAAAACCGAGCTGGCTAAAAATTTAAGCGCCTTGCGTTCCTCGGAAGCGGTATTAGTTTTAGCCTGCGGGCTGGGAGTGCAGTCATTTAAGGACAATGACCGGCTGGGGCTGGCGGTATTTCCCGCCTGCGACAGCCTGTTCGGCGCGGTGATGGACGCCAAGGGGAATTTTTTCGAGAAGTGTTCCCTTTGCGCAGAGTGCGTTTTAGATTTTACCGCCGGGATTTGCCCGGTGACCCTGTGCCCCAAGAGCCTGCTTAACGGCCCTTGCGGCGGCGTGGCCAAGGGGAAATGCGAAGTGGATGACCAGCGGGATTGCGCCTGGGTTTTAATTTACAAGGAATTGGAAAAGAATAAAAAACTGGAAACTTTAAAACAGATCCGGCCGCCCAAAGATTTTAAAAAATCGGGCCGGCCGCACAAATTAATTTTGGAATAAAAAATGGCAGACCCACTTCCTTATAGCGAAAAAGTAATGGACCACTTCACCAACCCGCGTAACGTCGGGGATATCCCGGATGCCAGCGGGATCGGCACCGTCGGCAACCCGGTGTGCGGGGATGTGATGAAGATGTATTTAAAAATAGAAAACGATGTGATCGTGGATGTAAAATTCAAGACTTTCGGCTGCGGGGCGGCGGTGGCCACCAGCTCCATGGTTACCGAGATGGTGAAAGGCAAATCCATCCCGGAAGCGCTTCAGATCACCAACAAAGCGGTTGCGGAGGCTTTAGGGGGATTGCCTCCCAAAAAAATGCATTGTTCGGTTTTGGCGGAAGAAGCGCTGCGTTCGGCCTTAAAAGATTATTATAAGAAACAGGGCAAGCCGGTGCCTTTTGAGGACAAAGAGCATACCCATGAAGGGGAAACCTGCCTGTAGGCAGGCCGTTTTGTTGTTTTTAAAATATTAAAGAAACAAAAGTTATTGATAATCAAACAGATATATGAATAATTCAGGCAGTGCAGGATTGACAAAGGCGCAAATACGTAGTAAAATTCTTTTAAAATTAAGAACCCAGAAGGAGGAAGACCGAAGCCGAAAAAGTAAGCTCATTACCAGTAAACTTTTAAGGAATAAGGTTTTTAAAAAGGCCAAGATAGTGATGTTTTATATCGCTTTCGGTGGTGAAGTAAATACTGAAGAAATGATTAGGGAAGCTAAAAAAACCGGCAAGCTTATCTGTGTGCCGGTTTGCAGAAAAGATAAAGAAACTATGCAGCCAGCTATATTAGAGGATCACGCCAAATTAATTAAAGGGCCTTATGGGGTATTGGAGCCGGTAACGCAGGGGCACATTAACCCTCAGGACCTGGATCTGGTAATCGTGCCGGGCTTGGCTTTTGATAAAAAAGGGAACCGTTTGGGCCGCGGCAAAGGCTGTTACGATCGTTTCTTGTGTACTCTTTCTGAAAAAACATCTTCCATAGGTTTGGCTTTTGATTTCCAAATCTTACCCCTAATCCCCACCACCTGCTGCGACGTAAGCATCAAGAAAATTATCTTCTCCTAGCACTCCTAAAATCCGGAATAAGTCACATAAGGAGGAAGAGAAATGATTCTCAACATATTAATACCTGTATTTGTTGGTCTGGTTGCCGTATATTGCGGTTACTTCCTGAGGAGGTATGTCGCCGAAAAACGGATCAAAAACGCCGAACTGCAAGCTGAGCACATCCTGGAAGTAGCCAAAAAAGATGTCCTGGACAAACGCCGGGAAGCGGAACTGGAGGCCAAAGACCTTTTATACCGGATGCGGCAGGATTTTGAACGGGAGACCAAAGACCGCAAGCAGGAGATCGTTAATTCCGAAAAAAGGTTGACCCAGAAAGAAGAGAATATCGACCGCCGGATCGACCTGGTAGAGAAAAAAGAAAAAGAATTCGAGGGGCGCAACGATAATCTTAAAAAACACGAAGATGCGTTAAAATCAAAAGAAAACCAATTGCTTTCCCTGGTGGCCGAGGAAAAGGAGCGTTTGCAAAAGATCTCTTCTTTATCCGCGGAAGAAGCCAAACAGATCCTGTTGAGCCGGCTTAACGAAGAGTTGAGCAACGAAAAAGCGGTGTTTATCCGGCGCCAGGAGGAAGAGGTGAAAGCGACCGCCGATAAAAAGGCCCGCGAGATTGTCAGTTTAGCCATTCAGCGCTGTGCCGCGGAACATACGGTAGAATCCACGGTGAGCGTGGTTACTTTGCCTAACGATGAAATGAAAGGGCGCATCATCGGCAGGGAGGGGAGAAATATCCGGGCGCTGGAAATGGCCACCGGAGTAGATGTGATTATCGATGATACTCCCGGAGCGGTTACTTTATCGGGGTTCGATGCGGTGCGCCGGGAAATCGCCCGCCTGAGCCTGGAAAAATTGATCTCCGACGGCAGGATCCATCCCGGCCGGATCGAAGAGATCGTGGAAAAAACAAAAAAAGAAATGGATGAAAAGATCCGCGAGGAAGGTGAGCGCGCGGCTTTTGAAGCGGGAGTAAACGGCCTGCACCCGGAAATAATCAAGTTGTTAGGCCGGCTTAAGTACCGCACCAGCTATGGCCAGAACGCCCTGCAGCATTCCAAGGAAGTTTCCTTTCTGCTGGGGATCATGGCTTCGGAACTGGGCCTGGATTTTAAACTGGGCCGCCGGATCGGACTATTACATGATATCGGTAAAGCCGTGGATCACCAGGTGGAAGGTACGCACGCTAAGCTCGGCGCAGACCTGGCCAAAAAATATAATGAAGGGGCGGAAATTATCGCCGCTATTGAATCACATCATGAAGAATCCGCACCGCAGAGTATTTATTCGGTTTTAGCGATTGCCGCCGACGCGGTAAGCGCCGCGCGCCCCGGAGCCAGGAGAGAAACCCTGGAGATATACGTTAAGCGGTTGGATAAGCTTGAATCTATCGCCAATCTGTTTAAGGGCGTAGAAAAATCTTTTGCGATCCAGGCCGGCCGGGAGATCCGCGTGATCGTGCAGCCGGAGAAAGTAAGTGACAGTGAAGCGGTAACCATGTGCCGGGATATCCGTAAAAAGATCGAGGAGGGGATGGAGTATCCCGGACAGATCAAGGTTACGGTTATCCGTGAGATGCGCACGATTGAATATGCTAAATAAATTATGAGAATATTATTTATCGGTGACATTGTCGGTAGCCCGGGCAGGGAGGCGATCACTAAACTGGTCGCTCCCTTAAAGCAGGAACTGCAAATCGATTTTGTGGTCGCTAACGGCGAAAACGCCTCCGGGGGGTCGGGGATCACCTCTAAGGTCGCCGCCGAGCTTTTTGCCGGCGGCGCGGATGTGCTTACTTCCGGGGACCATATCTGGAAGAAGCCGGAGATTTTCGAACTGATCAATCAGGAAGAAAGAATTATGCGCCCGTTGAATTATCCCAGCGGCGCCCCCGGCAGCGGCGCCAGCGTGTTTAAAACCAAAACCGGTGCCAAGATCGGGGTAATTAATATTAACGGCCGGGTGTTTATGGAGCCCCTGGACTGCCCGTTTAAAGCCGCGCTTAAAGCTGCGGAGGAGCTGTCCGCAGAAACCAAAACCATTATCGTCGATATCCACGCGGAAGCGACTTCGGAAAAAATAGCGATGGGCTGGTATCTGGATGGCAAGGTCTCCGCAATTTTTGGGACGCACACCCATATTCAGACCGCGGATGAAAAGATCCTTCCGCAGGGCACCGCTTATATTACCGACGTGGGGATGACCGGGCCCTATGATTCGGTAATCGGCAGGAGGGTTGAGGATGTGCTTACCCGCTTCCTAAGCTCTATCCCGGTTAAATTTGAAGTGGCCAAGGAGAATGTCCAGTTGCACGGCGCCTTGGTGGAAATAGACCAGGCTACGGGCAAAGCGCTTTCGATTTTAAGGATCCAGAGAAAGATTTAAATGCTTAAAAAACTACCGGTTATTTTATTCGGATCATTTTTATTTCTTGCCTGCCTGCTTCCTTTTTTTCCGGGAAGTTCATTTGCCCAAATCAGCGAAGAAGTGGAGTTTAATTTAGACCTGAATTCTCCCGTTGTTGCTCTTCCCAAGATTTACCGGACCAGCCTGGATTTAAGCGGCAGAGGGACTCAGCGCGATAAAACTTTGCCGCAAACCCTGGCCTCTGCCGACGCCCTGGCCAACTGGCAGGAAGACCTGGGTTTTCGCAATTTTTACCGCATCCAGTATAATCTTTGGGAGATCCAGCAATTATCCGGCGATCAGGATGCCTACCAAAAACTGCTAGGCAATTATGAGGAGATAATCAAAAAGATCAGCGATAACGGCGGGACGGTGATCCTGGACCTGTTCGGGACCCCCGACGGCTTAGGAACGGTGTTGGATAAAAACAGCGCGGTGCATAATTTAAAAGCCTACAAGGAGCTGGTTAAGAATACCATCCGGCGTTTAAGCTGCGATAAAAAATATAACATCTGGTATGAAGTATGGAATTCCCCGGATATCGGGGATTTTTTTATCGGCGGCCGCCCGGAATATTTTGCCCTGTACCGGATCGTGGGTGAAGCGGTAAAAGAGTTGCGCCAGGAAACCAAGATCAATATCCCTTTGGGCGGTCCGGCGGTAAGCGCCTGGTTCAGGAATATCGAACCCAATACCGTGCTTACCCCCGAGCACAGCCTGATCTACGAACTGATAAAATACTGCTATAGTTATCGCCTGCCGCTGGATTTTATTTCCTGGCACGCTTATTCCAGTGATCCGCAGGAAGAAAAACAAGATACTATTTACAACAAACCCTTTGTCGGGCTTATCCGGGACTGGCTGACTTATTTTAAATTTAACAGCAACCTGCCTTTGCTGGTCGATGAATGGTGTTTTGACGGCTCGGCCAATATTTTAGCTGCCCGGGGCAAGAATGCCCACATCTCTGCCAGTTATATACCGGCCCGGATCAAAAACATGTATGAAGCCGGGATCGATTACCAGACATATTTTTGCCTGGAGGATTTTGGAGATAATGAATCCGGGGCGATCAGGAACCTGGGAATCTTTTCTTTTGATTTGAACCGTCCCGAGAAAAAAGGTTACCCGAAAGTAAATTACAATGCCTGGCGTTTGATCGGTATGTTGGGGCAGGACCTGTTTACCGCAAAATTCAACGATGATTTTGTCGGGGCAATTGCCACCCGCAGCCAGAATTATTTCGCCATCTTGTTTTATAATTATGTCGATCCCCGGGCGGCGATGAACTATATTTCCCATAATATCGTCCATCTGAACAGTGCCGAACAAAAAGCGATCTTAGGGATCATCAAAAGCGACCGAATGAAAAAAATCATCGACGGGCAGATTAGCCTGTCGACTTTACGTCTGAGCCAAAAAACCAAGGGGATCCTCAGCCACGCCATAGAATTGAATAGCTTGGCCTTTAAATTTTCCAAAACCGGCCGTAAACTCATGGTTAATTTAAAAGGCGCCAAGGAGGTTTATCTCCTGACTAAATACACGATCGATAGTAATTGCAGCCGCAATTGCGAGTTCAAGCCCGGGCCGGAAAATGAAGTGGATCTTACCCAGGGGTACAGCGAATCCCTGGAGATGAGCCCTTATTCGGTCCAGCTTTTTGTGTTTAAGAAAAAGCCTGTGCCGCCGGAAACCGCCAAACCCGAGGAAAAGCCGGCCGAAGCCAAGCCTGTGTCTGCCCAAGTTCCGGAAAAACCGGCGCAGGAAAAGGCAGAAGTTTCTAAGCCGGAGGAGAAACCCGCGGAAATAAAGCCGGTGCAGGAAAAAACGCAGGAAAAGGCAGAAGTTTCTAAGCCGGAGGAGAAACCCGCGGAAATAAAGCCGGCGCAGGAAAAAACTCCGCAGGATAAGCCGGCGGAGGTAAAGGTTGAAGAGAAACCCCCGGTTAAAGAAATAAACAATGCCCAAGCCCAGTAAGCATATCTATACTGTTTCCGAAATCACCCAGGAGATCAAAAACCTTCTGGAGGAAAATGTCGGGGAGGTCTGGCTGGAAGGGGAGATATCTAATTTTAAAGTCTATCCCAGCGGGCACTTTTATTTTTCTTTAAAAGATCAGGGCGCGATTATTTCTGCAGTAATGTTTTCGCGCGCGAATAAAAATTTAAAATTCAAACTCGAGGATGGTTTAAAAGCAATTTGTTTCGGTAAACTGAATGTTTACGGACCGAGCGGGAAATATCAGGTTGTTGTTGAAAACATTGAACCGCAGGGGGTCGGCGCCCAACAATTAGCCTTCGAACAGTTGAAGAAAAAATTAGCTCAGGAAGGATTATTCAGCCCGGAGCATAAAAGGGAATTACCGTTAATGCCGTTTACGGTAGGCGTTGTTACTTCGGCTCAGGGGGCCGCGGTGCGCGATATTCTGCAAATCCTTAAAAAAGGGGCGCCTTGCGTAGATGTAATTGTGCGTTCAGTGCGCGTGCAAGGGGATCAGTCGGCGGGTGAAATTGCCGAGGCGATTGCCGACCTGAACAGCCTTAAAAACATAGATTTGATCATTGTCAGCCGCGGAGGGGGAAGCAGCGAAGACCTGTGGAGTTTTAATGCGGAAAATGTGGCGCGGGCAATTTATAATTCCCGCCTTCCGGTAATCTCGGCGGTGGGGCACCAGATCAATACCACTTTATCGGATTTAGTCGCGGATATGTTTGTCGAAACCCCTTCAGCAGCCGCCAAGATTATTGTGGATAAAAAGAACGCTTTATTGGCCCGCCTGGACGGCATCCGTTACGAACTAAATATTGCCCTGCAGGAAACCATCGGCGATTTAGAGAACAGGCTCATCGCCCTTACCGGTGCGCTCAAAAGCCCGCGGGACCGTCTGCTGGAAAAACAGCAGCAGGCCGATGAACTTCTTTCGGTTTTAAACAGTAATATGCGCCATTACCTGGAATTGTCCGGGCAGCGCTGCGGCGCGCTGATCCAGCGGCTGGAGGCGCTAAGCCCCCTGGCCATTCTTTCCCGCGGGTACAGCTTAAGCATGTTGATGCCCCAGGAGCTCATCCTTAAGGATGTTGCGGCCATAAAACCCGGAGATAAACTGAAAACAGTTTTACATAAAGGGGTTTTTACGAGCGTAGTGCAGGAAGTCTTAGGAGAATGACGCGGCGGCCTGAAAAACCATTTTAAATTTTTACTGACAGCTAACCAAAGAGGTGCGGGATGAAAGAAAAAACTTTATTTGAAGAAGAGCTTAAAAAACTGCAAAAGATCGTCGAAGAGCTTTCCAGCGGAAAAGTTACCCTGGGAGAGTCCCTTAAAAAATACGAGGAAGGGGTAAAGATCGCCCAGGTCTGCTCTCAGGCGCTGGAGGATGCCCAGCGCAAGGTGGAATTATTAATGAAAAAAGACAATAAGCTTTCCTTGGAAAAAATGGATGAACCGGATGAGGAAGAAAAATAAAACATGGTTTTGGAAAAAATAAAATCTCCGCAAGACTTAAAAGCCCTAAGTAATGAAGAACTTTGCTGCCTGAGCCAGGAGATCCGCCAGCGGATGATCCAGGTGGTTTCCCAGAACGGCGGGCATCTGGCCTCCAGCCTGGGCACGGTGGAATTAATCGTCGCCCTGCACTATTGCCTGGATACCCCTAAAGATAAAATTGTTTTTGATGTCGGGCACCAGGCTTACGCGCATAAAATATTGACCGGGCGCAACCGGAATTTTTCCACCCTGCGGCAGTATCAGGGGTTAAGCGGGTTTCCCTCCAAGGATGAATCGGTTTATGACCCGTTTACCTGCGGCCACAGCTCGAATGCGGTTTCTTTAAGTTTGGGGCTGGCCTGCGCCAGGGATTTTTTGCCTCAAGAGGAGCAATTTAAAGTGGTTTGCGTGATCGGGGACGGTTCATTAAGCGGCGGGCTCTGTTTTGAAGGGTTGAATAATACCGGACATTTGAAAAAAGATATTTTGGTCATTCTGAATACTAATGAACTGAGTATTGCCCCGAATGTCGGGGCGATCAGCAATTATTTGAATAAAATTATTTCTTTGCCGGTATACAACCGGTTCCACTCCAACGTTGAGAATTTTCTAAAGACCCGGGTCCCGCGCGGAAGCCGTTTGCTGAAGCTGATGACTAAATTTGAAGAAGGGTTAAAGGGCTTATTTGTCCCTGGAATGCTCTTTGAAGAACTGGGGTTCCGTTATTTCGGGCCGATCGACGGCCATGACCTGGGAAAATTAACCGCTACCCTGAAAAATATCCTGGAGATTAAAGGCCCCCGGCTTTTGCATATCGTGACCAAGAAAGGCAAGGGTTGCGCGTTTGCCGAAAATGATCCGGTAAAGTTCCATGGGATCGGTAATTTTAACCCCGACACCGGGGAAATAGTGAAAAAATCCTCCGCCGGGGAAAAAAGCTATACCGATATATTCCGCGATAAAATAGCGCAATTGGGCCAAAAGGATAAACGGATCGTTACCATTACCGCGGCAATGGCGGGGGGGACGGGGCTGGATAAATTCCGGGATAGCTTTCCGGAAAGGTTTTTTGACTGCGGTATTGCCGAAGCGCACGCGGTGTGTTTTGCTGCCGGCCTGGCCAGGCAGGGTTTCAAGCCGGTAGTGGCGATCTATTCAACTTTTCTGCAGCGGGCCTACGACCAGATCATCCAGGATGTCGCCTTGCAGGAGCTGCCGGTAATTTTCGCGATCGACCGGGCGGGGATCGTCGGGGAAGACGGGGTCACCCATCAGGGTATTTTCGATATCGCTTATTTAAGGACTATCCCCAATTTAGTGATCATGGCTCCGGCAGACGCCATGGAATTGGAGCGGATGCTGGAACTTGCTTTGGAATTGAATAAGCCGGTGGCGATCAGGTACCCTCGCGCCGAAGCGGTTGTGGATAAAGATTTCAGTCAGCCGCTGAAATTAGGGCAGGGGCAATTAATTAAAGAAGGCAAGGATTTTACGCTGATTGCTTTAGGCAGTATGGTCAGAGAGGCCAAAAAAGCCCTGGAGTTGTTAAGCCGGGAGGGCTTAACCGGGAATCTCATTAACGCCAGATTTGCCGCCCCGCTGGATTTAACTTTGATTAAAAAAACCTGCGCGCATCCGGGCCCGGTCTTTACGGTCGAAGAAGGGATCAGGGACGCGGGATTTGGCAGCGCGGTAGAAAGCCAGCTTAAGCGGCCGGTCGAGCAGCTGGGGTTGCCGTTTGAGTTTGTCCCGCACGGCGCCAGGGGTTTACTTTTAGAAAAATATAAGCTGGATGCTTCCGGGATTGCCGAACAGATCCGCGGGGCAATAAAAAAGAATGGTTAAAATCATAATCAATCAAGACCGGTGCAAGGGCTGTTTGTTATGTTTGAGCTTTTGCCCCAAAGGTTTGCTCAAAAAAAGCGGAAAATTAAATAAACAGGGATTGGGTTTTGTGGAGTTTTGCGCGCAAAATAATATAAATTGTACCGGCTGCGGGCAATGCGCGGTAATCTGTCCGGAATGCTGCATTAAAGTGCACAAGGATTAGCGAGGATTCAGTTATGGTTAAAACTAAAATACTTCTAAGCGGTAACGAAGCGATTGCGCAGGGGGCAATCCAGGCAGGCTGCTCTTTTTATGCCGGATACCCGATCACTCCGCAAAATGAGCTGATCGCTTATATGGCAAAATATATGCCTACGCCGCCCGGAACGGAAGCGCCCAGGGTATTTATCCAGGCTGAGAGTGAGCTAGCGGCGATTAGTATGGTTTACGGGGCTTCTGCCGCCGGAGCCCGGGCAATGACCTCCTCCTCAAGCCCCGGGATCAGCTTAAAGCAGGAGGGGATATCTTACATCGCCGGAGCCAGGCTTCCGGCAGTGATCGTGAATATCATGCGCGGCGGACCGGGTTTGGGCAATATCGCTCCCTCGCAGGCGGATTATTTTCAGGCTACGCGCGGCGGAGGGCACGGAGATTACCGTTTAATTGTGTTGGCCCCGGCCAGCGTCCAGGAAGCTTACAACCTTACACAAACCGCATTCGACCTGGCGGATAAATACCGCACCCCGGTGATGATCTTGGGGGATGGAATACTCGGACAGATGATGGAACCCGTACAATTATCCGGCCGGAAAATTAAAACCGGGTTGGTGAAAAAATGGGCGCTTAGCGGCTGCGCGGGGAGAAAACCGAATATCGTTAAATCGTTTTTTCTGCGTGAGGGCGGCCTGGAAGAATTTAACCTTAAATTACAGGCAAACTATGCGTTGATCAAAAGGAAAGAAGAACGCTATGAGAGCTTTTTCCTTTCCGATGCTAAAATTATCCTGGTGGCTTACGGCTCGATGGCCCGCATCGCTAAAAGCGCAATGTATCAGCTAAGAAGCGCGGGTAAAAAAGTCGGCCTGCTGCGCCCGGTCAGCCTTTGGCCTTTTCCACAGCAGCCCTTTAATCGCCGGAACAGTAAAGTAAAGTATCTGGTCCTGGAAATGTCTTACGGCCAGATGGTGGAAGATGTCCGCCTGGCGGTCAATGGAAAAAACACGGTTGATTTTTTCGGCCGCTCCGGAGGGGGTATCCCCAGTGAAGAGCAGATTATCGGTAAAGTGAGAAAAATATACCATGAAAATATTTGAGCGCTGCCCGTCTTTATATGATGTGCCGACCCACTACTGCCCGGGGTGCGGCCACGGGATTGCCCACCGTCTGGTAGCGGAGACGGTGGATGTCTTGGGGATCCGGGAAAAAACCATCGGTATTGCTCCGGTAGGCTGCGCCGTTGTCGCCTACGACTATTGGAATTTCGATTGTTCAGAAGCGGCGCATGGCCGGGCGCTGGCAGTGGCCACTGCCATAAAAAGAGTACGTCCGCAGAACATCGTTTTTACTTATCAGGGGGACGGGGACCTGGCGGCAATCGGCACGAACGAGACTATCCATGCGGCAAACCGCGGGGAAAATCTCTCCGTAATCTTTATTAATAATGCGGTATACGGGATGACCGGCGGGCAGCTTGCTCCGACCTCTCTTTTGGGACAGAAAACCGCGACTTCCGTCCAGGGGAGGGACAAGCTTTTGCACGGTTACCCTTTGAAAATATCCGAGATGCTGGCGTTATTGCCCGGAGTCTGCTATATCGAACGGGTTTCTCTGCATAATCCACAGGAAGTGTTAAAAGCTAAGCGCGCGGTGCAGCAGGCATTCCAGAACCAGATCGATAATCTGGGATTTTCTTTGGTGGAAATACTTTCACCCTGCCCGACTTACTGGGGACTTGCTCCTCAGGACGCTTTGGAGTGGATAAAAAATGTGATGCAGAAAGAATTTCCTCTGGGAAGGATCAAATGACCGAACAGATAATCATCGCCGGCAGCGGCGGCCAGGGAGTAATGCTCTTGGGCAAGGTTTTGGCGCAAGCGGCCATGCTGGAAGGCAGGCAGGTTACCTGGTTCCCGGCTTACGGGGCGGAGGTACGCGGAGGGACCAGTTATTGCATGGTCATTATCGCGGACCAGGCGATCGGCTCCCCTTATGTAACCGCAGCGGACACGTTGATTGTTTTAAACCTTCCCTCTCTGGAAAAATTTAAAAGCAGGCTGAAAACAAAAGGATTGTTGATCCTGAATTCTTCTTTGGCGCAAATGAGCGGGGAGGATAAGACCGGGGTATGGCAGTTTCCGTTCACGGATATCGCCATAAACTTGGGTAATATCAAAGTGGCGAACATGGTGGCATTGGGTTGTTACGCCGCCGCCAAGAATATCGTTAAAGTCAAAAATATCCTGGAAGTGTTCAAATCTATCGCCCCGGCGGGGAATTCAGGCATTTTGGAGATTAACCAGCGGGCTTTAGCCGAAGGGCAGAAATTAAATAAGGGTTAAAGCCGGACTAACTTCGCCGTTGATAACGGCGGGGTTTTACTTGAGGTGAATATGGTAAGAGTGCGTTTTGCGCCCAGCCCCACGGGAAATTTACATATCGGCGGGGGCCGTACCGCGTTGTTCAATTGGCTTTTTTGCCAGTCGCAGGCGGGAAAATTTATTTTAAGGATCGAAGATACCGACCAGGAGCGCTCGAAAAAAGAGTATGTGGATGAGATACTCTTCAGCCTGAAATGGCTGGGTTTTAATTGGGATGAGCTTTATTATCAGAGCCAGCGTTTCCAGAATTACCGGGAGCAGGCGGATAAATTGCTTAAAAACGGCTCGGCCTATATTGAAAGATCTCCGGAAGGAAAAGAAGCGGTGATTTATAAGGTCCCGCAGAAGAAGATCCTGGTCAACGATTTGATCCGGGGCCAGATCGAATTCGACTCTTCTTTGATCAAGGACCAGGTATTGATCAAATCCGACGGTACGCCTACCTATAATTTTGCCTGCGTAGTCGATGACGCGCAAATGAATATCACGCATATTATCCGCGGGGACGACCATATTTCCAACACCCCCAAGCAGGTGTTGATCTATGAAGCGCTGGGTTTTAGCCTGCCGCAGTTTGCCCATCTGCCGCTGATTATGGGGGTTGACGGAGGCAGGCTCTCTAAACGCACCGGGGCTACGGCGATCAGCGATTACCGGAAAATGGGGTATTTATCCGAAGCCTTGTTGAATTACCTGCTTCTGTTGAGCTGGGCTCCGGGAGATAACCGGGAATTGATCACTGTAGCCGAAGCGGTGAAATTGTTCGATATAAAGCATGTGAATAAAACTTCGGCTACCTTTGACCTGAAGAAACTGGATTGGATCAATAACCAGTATCTCAAGCTCGCTGATCCGCAACTCCTGGCCGAAGAGCTTATCCCGCTTTTAGCCGCTAAACATTACATTGACCCGGATAATTATGACCGGGATTATCTTTTGTCCCTGATAAAGTTATTTCAGGCCAGGCTCCCGCGCCTTAATGATTTTGTGGAGTGGTCGGATTTCTTTTTCCTGGAAGAGCCGGTAATTGACCCGGCGGCAAAAGAAAAATATTTGAGCCAGGATTTGTCCAGGGAATTCGGCATGTTTGCGCAAAGATTGAATAATTTAGCCAGTTTCGATATTGCCAGCATTGAGACCAGTTTCCGGGAATTGGTGGCGGATCTGGGGATCGAGGCAAAAAAATTAATCCATCCGGTCCGGGTGGCGTTGACCGGCAAAACGATCGGCCCGGGATTGTTTGAGGTAATTTATTACCTGGGAAAAGAGCGCAGCAGCAGGAGATTATTAAAGTGGGTAAAATAAACCGGTTATTCATTTGCGCCATTTTTTTGGTTTCTTTTTCGGGTTTAGCTTTCGGCCAGACCGTTGTGCTTAAGTCCGGCAAAAGAGTAAGCGGGAGGATTGTCGAACAGACGGATAAATTCATCAAGGTGGAATTCCAGGGAGCGGTGTTGACATTTTACAATGACGAAATATCGGGTATTGAGCAGCCGCTGGCGGAGGGGCAAAAAATTGTCACTCCTCAGATGGGCCCGCTTTATCAATCCTATATCCAGTCCCTTAGTGTGCCGGTGGGCGCTAAAATAGAGCCGGCCGGGACCAAAGAAACCCTTGCGGAACCGGAAAAGCCGGCTTCTCTTACAAGCAAAACCGCGGAGTATGTTCCGCCAAACCTGGATAACGGGGATGGCACGTCCACCTTCAATTATCAGGCGCTGTTGGACAGGATAAGGGAGCAGAGAAACCCGTCCAAGTCTCCCGTAAAATCAGAAAGAGAAGAGAAGTCTGAATAGTTAAAAATACCGGGCTACTTGAAATTCCGGTTAAACTTATGTTATATTTAGATAGAGGCGAGGGGTAAACTACCAGCGGGCAGGCAATGCCCAGAAATAAAGGCCAATAGAATTTCCCCTTGCCTTTTTTAATTGTGGTAGCCAAAGCAGCTTTAAAGCCGTTTATTTTCCAATGCAGCAGGAAAAAACGGCCTTTTTTGTTCCCTGATTTTACAGGAAAGCTTGATAAAATATTAAAATCTGTTATTATAGTAGTCGTCAGGTCGCGCGTAGCCAGTAAATTAAAATTCAATAAAAAGGGGGAACGGATGGTAAGAAAACCGTATTTATTCGGTGCGCTTTTTGCTTTGATGATCTTTGCCAGCGGTTGCGTTACCATATATCAGGAATGCTGCGATAAAGACTCCGGCCAATGCATGAAAAAACATGCCAAAACAGAAAAAGGGCCCAATCCTATCAAAAAAGCCGATGACTGGGTTAAGCAAAATATCTGGTAACAGGCAAAATAAATTTTAAATAGTTAAAAAAGCCGGGATCTCCCGGCTTTTTTGTTCATGGAAAGCGGGAGCAGTCTGCCAAATGGGCGACAAGAGAAATTACCGGCGTTTTGTTTTTGAAAAACAGGTCGAGTTAAGGTTCGCCGGAAATCCCGGAGAAGCCGCCACCGGCAAGGTGCTGGACATCAGTTTTACCGGGATGAGCATTTTTTTGAAAGAAAACGTGAATACAGATTCTCTTGAGGGAACAATCGCGGAGTTTGACCTTGCCAGCAGCGTGGAACAGCATTTTACGGGCAAGGTCAGGGTGGTTTATGTAAGAAAACAAAGGCTTTACGCGGAGAACGGCGCCAAGATCGGAGTGGAGTTTGTCGATGTGCCTAAACAGGCGGTGTTGAGCATTATTGACCGGCTGGAAGCGGAAATATTAGCCGAAGTAAGGCGCAGGAATAAGTCCCCGCGCCGGGACCCCGGGGAATTTTAAAATCTTTTATTTGCTATAAATATGCTTTTCGCAGGTGACCCCTCCGTCAAGGTTTTCGGAGCAATGACTTCCCTGGCCAACCGGTTCCTGCGGATGGGTATATGAAGCTTGGTAGGCCCGGTAAAAATGTTCCCGCTGGCGTTGAGCCTCAAGCGCCTGGGCATCCCCTGAAAGATCGGCCTTGTGCCGCGGCGCATGCTTGACCGCGGCAACCCTTTTTAAATATGTCTCCTCAGACATTTTCCCGCTCAGGTAATCCTGCCGCATCGCTTTGAGCGTGTCCCGGGTTTGGCGATCGGTGGCGCAGCCGCACAAAATAACTATGGGTAACAGCACAATGATTGTCTTTTTCATACCTTTTATCTTACCACCGGAAAACAATAAGCCAAATAGTAAATTTAGGCTCTTGTCAAGCCAAACATTTTAAGTTAAAATTAAAACATAAGTTTTGTAAATCTTACGCATCCAAAAGTTTTCAGGCAAGTTATGATACCTGGCCAGCACATATTCCTTTCGCGCTTTGCCCATGCCTAGCTTAGGGATACGGCTCACAGCACCATTTTCCGGTAATAAATTCAAATTTATCGAGACTGTCCGGTTTTCTTTCGGGCCGGACAGGGGCAGTATCGATATTTTAAAAATAAATGTTCAGCAAACTCAAATACCTAAAAAAAATAATTTATTCCAACTTTGGCCGCCTGGAATCTCCGCATAAGATTTCTTATGTCGCTACATATAAGTGCAACTTGCGCTGCAGGATGTGTAATATCTGGAGAAAGGAGCCGGTTGAGGAATTAAGTCTGGCGGAAGCGGAAAAATTTTTTAAGACTTCCAATAGTTTTTCCTGGGTGGGCATTACCGGAGGGGAACCTTTCCTCAGGGGGGATATCGGGCAGTTGGCCAGGATTATTTTAAACAATTGCCGTCAACTGGTGGCCATTCATTTTGCGACTAACGGCAGCCTGACCGCAAAAATTACCGAAACCGCGGAGAATATCCTTAAGCATAAAAAAAATACACAGTTGTTATTTACTTTAAGCATAGACGGCCCGCCGGGTTTACATGACGAAATAAGGGGGGTGAAGGGGGCTTGGGATAATTGCCTGAATACTTATAAAGAATTAAAGAAAAATAAAAATATCCAGGCGCGCATCGGGATTACCCTTTCTTCAGCCAACCTTACTAAATTTAAAGATACTTTTCTCTCTTTAAAAGAAGCATATCCTAAGTTGGAGTTTGATGATATTAATATCAACATTTTCAGCAAATCCTCTTTTTATTATACTAACCAGGATTTACCGGATTTAGACCCTGCCGTAACCCAGGCAGCAATCAATGAAATCCTGAAAATGGACCAAGACCCGTTAACTTTAAATAATTTTTTGAGGCGTCGGTATTTAAAGCTATATGCAAGGTATGTGCGGCTTAAGAAATGCCCGTTAAACTGCCGGGCCTTATCCGCTTCCTGTATTTTAGACCCGCAGGGGGATATTTATCCCTGCGGCATTTACGGAGTAAAAGTAGGGAATATCAGAGAAGATAATTACGATTTAAAAAAAATCTGGCAGGGGGGGCTGGCCAAAAAGATAAGCGGCGACTGTTTTGCCGGAAGGTGTCCGTCCTGCTGGTCCCCTTGCGATGCCTATAGCACGATGGCTGCTTCTTTATTTGATCTTAATCTATGGCGCGGATAACCCAGGGGATATTTTTAAAAAATTTGGCCAACATCATTACTTTGATCAGGGTAGTAATGGTGTTTATGGTAGTCACTCTTTTGTCGCAAAGCGATCCTCGCCCGCGCAAGTGCGGGTTTATTTTTATAATTTTAATTTTTTTACTCGACGGATTAGACGGGTTTCTTGCCAGAAAGTTAAATGCTTCCAATAATGTCGGTTCGCTTATCGATACCCTGGGGGATAGAATTACCGAGAATGTTCTTTTGTTTTTTTTCGCCTACCGAAGATTAATTCCTTTATTTATCCCGCTGGTTTTTATTTGCCGGTCATTAATTACGGATTTTATAAGGTTTTTGGCTTTTAACCGGGGGATGGGGACCTTTGACATAAATAAATCCAGGCTTGGGTTTTTTCTGGTCGCTTCCAAATTCTCCCGCTCATTTTACTTAATTTTAAAATTTGCGGTGTTTTTAGGGGGGGCAAGCATCATGGTTTACCCGGATAAGAATTGCGGTCCCGCCATGCTTTTGCTGTATTATGCGGCAATTATTTTAGTTGTCGTAAACTTGTTGAGATTCGCCGGGGTAGTTTTTGATGCCCGTAAAATATTAAAAAGCACATTTCTGCAGGAGGAGAGTTAAAGAAACACACTTGTACCCGGCGGTTTTTATCCTATTCCGGGTTTGTTTCGAGGGGGTGTTTTACAGAAAAGCGTAATCTCTTTCGGCGGATCATAAAATCCCCCTTTACAGCCTTAATAAAGGCGGGTATAATTAATTTCCCGATCTTTGATTTTTGCGTGAGGTGGAGTTTCAAGCGGGTGGGAATGGGTTTTTTGGCAAAAAGACCGGTAAAAGATACAAATAGTTTAAACGCAAATACTTACGTAAATATTGCCCTGTCGTCTAATGGTAGGACACAAGATTCTGGATCTTGTTATCATGGTTCGAATCCATGCGGGGCAACCAATCTGATGTCGGGAAGCGTATAGTCTTAAGACTCACGCTTCCCTTTTCATTTCAGAGGGTTGCAAAGAATCACAAAGCAATCGAGGCAGGGTCGGAAAATAGGTTAAAAGTAGAAGTTTTGGAGGAAAATTAAGGCAGTCGTAATTTACGGCTGCCTTTTTATTTTTGGAGGCATTTATGAAGATGAAAGAACTGGAGCAAGATTTATTGGCGTTAGGGTTAGAGGATAATCTTAATCAGGCTAAACTGATATATTTGTTTATGACCCGCAAAGGCATACCGCTAATTATTGAAGGTGCGCCGAATTCGGGAAAAGAGTTTTTGACGTCTCAGGTATTAAGTCTATTTACTTACAGTAGTATTATTTCACCTCCGCCGGTTGTATTTTCACCTAAACACTATTTCAGGGATAGAGCCAAGGCGTTTATTATAAGCACGAATGCGTCTGAAGAAGCTGTAGCTAATCTACTGAAACTGCAAAGGGAACGCAGGACAATAGAGGGAATTATTAAGGCGCGCGAAGAAAGTTTTATACGCAGCAAGCACAAACAGTTTCGAGAGGAGTTGGGGAATATTGAGGTTTCTATCCCGTGTGCCTTGAAGATAAACACCGGCACCGGCGCCACGCTTTTAGACCAAGCAGTATTCTTTAATTTGATAGAAGCTATAGCATTTCTTGATCAGAAAGACAGGACACGCCAGGAAAGGGAAGGTATTTATTACATTGAAGCCACTAAAGAGGATTTTTATACGGCTAAGGAAATTTTGGTTAATACACCGATATTTGAAGCTCATAATTCGCTTTCCCCCGAGGCTCTTGAGTTTGCCAAGGTTTTGCTTTGTTACAGAGATAAGAATCCCGGCACAGAGCTAACAAGAGATGAGTTATTAAGAGCTTGCGCGGGCAAATATAAATCATTCAAGCCCATAAATAACAGAAAGAGACTGCCTGAGTTGATAGAGGCAGGCTACATCAATATAGTCAAGAAAGGAGGATTTAGGAATAGTTATGAATATGCTTTTAGTGATACGTTTAACGAATTAGATTCAGAAACCTTAACCAGAAACAGATTTGTAGGGTTTAGTTTGTCCAGTTTAACCAGTTTTTCCAGTTCAGCCAAGGAGGAAGTAATATGTATAAGTTAGAGGATTTTATTACAATGCACCGGCCGGAGAGATTCGCTGATTTTTGGGGCAGCGATAATATTAAAAGCAGTTTAAAAAAATGGCTGGCGAGAGGTTTATACCCAAGAGCAATTCTTTTAGTGGGTGACTGTGGCGTCGGCAAGACAACCTTAGCAAGGCTCATTGCAAAGAGATTCACCTGTTTGTCGCAAGAGAAGGAAGAAATTGAGCCTTGTTTTAAGTGTGTGAACTGCACGCAGGAGACGCCCAATAACGTTGAATTTGACCTTACCAATAGCTGTGTAGAAGGCATCCGAGTTTATCTAAGGAATTACGCCGTTAATCTCTTTACCGATAGGATTACATTGTATTTTGATGAACTGCAGCGCTGGAATCTTAAGAATCAGGAGATATTTCTTAAGCCCATAGAAGAAATGGAGGATGTGCATTTTATCTTTTCTGCTACGAATCTTGATTTCGTCGAAGAAGGGATTTTATCAAGGTCAACTATTCTACAAGTGGCTAAGCCTTCCGCTGAGGAAATGATTTTAAGACTAAAGCCAATCGCCGACAAGTACCTCATTAAGATTACAGAGGGAGCTCTTAAGAAGCTTGTTAGACTTTCCCGGAATACTCCAAGAAAGTGTCTTAAAGCTTTCAATCTGCTCATTGACTTCGGCAGAGAAATCACCGAAGAAACTTACGATGATGAATTTATCCGAAAGTCCATTTTGTAGAATTTGAATGCTTGACTATGTAGCCATTATTTTTTGAGTAAAGGAATTTCCCTTTTTAGTATAAAATCGTTCAATCTTGCAAGTGTTAGGGGGTTAGTTTAGCGTTAAGTAGAGCTTCGTGAAACTTTTAAACGAGGGAGGAGGTGATTATCATGGCTGAGCATAGTGGTATAGAGTGCGGAGAAATCGTGACTCTTACAGAGGACGATATCAGAAAGTTAAAGGATGGTGAGCGAATAACAATGATAGATAGTGGCGAATATGTGATTATTGTTGAGCTTAAGTCTTAAAAGAATTAGTAAGCCCTTTTGAGATAATTGCTTTGATATACTGCAGGCCTGGGCTGGGAACAGTAAGGCCTGCATTTATGTACATATAGGGTATGGCAGCGTAGAGTAGGTATAGTATAGAGTAGGGTATGGCAACGGGTAGGTATGACTACTTAGTATAGTTATTAATAGTATTCACTTATATATAGTCTAATAAGAGATCTTATATTATTCTTTTTGCCTTTAGAATATATAGACAATAATATATATTTATTTAATTAACATTCATAAGACTTAATAAAGAGTTATATTATTTAGCCTTTAATATATATAGTCAGAGAAATTGAGAATCGCCATTTTGATATCCTAAAATTATTCCTGTTGTTTTTCTCTCCATAAACCCAGCAATCTTACTAATCAATCGAATAGAATATTTTTTAGTAATTTTCCGACGAGTAAATAAATTTAACAAAAATACCCTCTTGACAAGCATAGAATTTTACTATTCTATTTAGTGGGGTGCGTGAGCAACCCATTTAATAGCAATATGTTATGGGAATTTTAAAGAGGAGCACGATGATGCATAGCCAGACTATTCTTGAGCTTGAGCATAACATGATTCCAGTTATTCAGGCTATGGAGCAATGTGGTCTGAATGTTAATCTCAATAAGTTAAAGGATTTGATAAGTGAAACTACTAAAAATAAACAAGCTATTGAATTAAAGTTAAAGGATGTTTTAGGAATAACTGGCACCTGTAACCTTAACAGTTCCGCAGACGTCAGCGATATTCTATCTGATAAATTGGGGGTCAAGCCCAAGCGGACAAAAACCGGCAGGCTCAGCACTGATAGGAGAATGTTAAGGGGTATAAATAATCCTGTTACTGATGAAATAGTCCAGTATCGTGAATTAGAAAAGCTTTTATCCTCTCTGAACGCTATTTACAAGGCTACCGATAAAGCTAAGGGTAAAATCTTCTGCACTTACATTGATACCTGCCCTTCGGGTCGGCTCTATACTAAAAATTATTCCTTTCAGTCTATTCCAGAGGCTGCCCGTTGTGTTATTTGTCCAGACGAAGGCTGCACTTTCATTCTGGTAGACTACGACAGTTTTGAGTTGCGAATTATCTCAACTCTTGCTCACGATAAATATTTTAAAGGATGTTGGGAGCATGGACTGGATTTACACCGCAAGGTGATAAGCGATATGAAGAACATTCCCTACGATTCCGTGACTGATAAAGAGAGGCGTCTCGGGAAAGCGCTTAACTTCGGTATTTCTTACGGACAGGAGCCAATGGGTTTAGCCCGCAATCTACACATTTCCATTACAGAAGCTGAGAAGTTAATGCACGCCTACAAGCAGAATATTCCAGAAGTTGAAAAGTTTAAATCAGAGATTGTAGTAAAAGCGAAGTTAACTGGATTCACTGAGACTTACTATGGGCGTAAAAGATTCTTGTCTAACATAAATTCACCCAAATCCTATGACCGTAAAAAATCCGAAAGACAAGCAGTTAATACTTGCGTGCAAGGATCAGGCGCGGATATTGTGAAGTTTTCCCTTGTTAGTCTCCACCGCGCAGGCTTTAAGCTGGACACTATGTTGCACGATGGTATTTTGCTCACGGTTCCTGACAGCGAGGTCGATCAGAGCTTAAAGTGTATCCGGGAAATTATGGAAGTTGAGATAGAGGGCATGAAATTTACCGTCACTTGTAAAACAGGCAAAACTTGGGGCGATTGTTACTTAAAAAGTTAGATATTGAGTTTGCTCACTGCAGACTCGTCCTTGATACTTCGTATATGAGTAAAGATATTTCCCTATTTTGCCAAAATTATCTTCACCTATCGTTCGTTAGAGGGTTAGTTTTGTGTTAAGTAAAGCTTCGTGAAAGTGCAAATGCAATCTAAGGATAAAATCAATGGAGTTATTACCTAAAGAATTAGCCCAGACTCTTCCAAAGCTGTATGAGCAAGAGAAGAATGGCGAAGAGGCAATCGTTTATCTGAAATTCTTCGACCCCTGTAGTTATTGGACTTGGTATGTTTTAGAATACGATGGAGTAGATTCTTTTTTTGGTTTAGTTAGAGGTCACTACGTAGAGTTTGGTTATTTCAGTCTTAAAGAGTTGCAGGAATGCCGCGGTCCACTTGGTATAGGAATTGAAAGGGATTTATATTTTAAGTCAACTCCATTAAAGAAGATACGGGCAGAATTAGATTCCTAAAGTCAGAAAATGAATAGGTCAGAATTGTTAAGATGGGTAAATGCAACGCTTCATAACGACGAATTCTCTACTGATGATAAATTAATTGAGTATTTTATAAAGGGTGGGTTAACTCAGCAAGAAGCTCAAAGTGCAGTTAGTCAGCGAGACAAGTGTTTAAATGATATATTTTATGAAGCAGAGTTTTAAGCCAATGTTTACTGCACTTTAATGTAGGTATTATTTTTGTTAGTAAAGGAATTTCCCTTTTGACCTGTAAGAAAATTAAGTGTAGCCCTATCGTAGACTTAGGTATAGCGTTTCTATAAGAGGTTGTAAAGGATTTCTGTCTTTATTAAAAACTCTGGCGTGTTATAATAACTAACAAGATAAAATGAATATTCTATACAAGTATTGCAATATTTTAGGAATCATAAAAATTCTAGCTTCATTAGAATTAAAATTACCGTTCATCTCCGAAGTTAATGACCCATCGGATTGTTCGCCAATTTTCTTTTGGGGGGATGACACGGCTAAGGCTGAAGCAATATGTCTAAAAGCATTTAAGTCTAAGAATATACCCACTCCCTCAAATATTAAAGAACGATTAACTGAAGATATGAAAAATCGGCTTATAGATAGCCAACGTCAACTACATGAAGATTGGAATAGAAGTAAAGGGTGTTTGTTATCAGTTTCAGCGAATGAACGGAACGCTGTAATGTGGGCACACTACGCAGATGTTCACAAAGGCGCAGTCATTGGTATTGATTTCGATGCAATTCTGGTTGATAAAACTGCAGTCAAAATGAGCCCGGTTATCTATTCTAAACATCGAGTTAAATTAGATGTTTTAGAGCTCGATGATATAAAGAAATTGGATGAGGCCTTAATGACTAAATCATTAAACTGGGCTTATGAGGAGGAATTCCGAACCATCTTTCTTGTCGATAGTGGGCGGCGTGGCTCGATGGATTTGATGAATATGAAAGAGGGAGGGTCGGCATCTCTCAAGGATTTTAATGGGAAGGAAACGTGGTTTTTACGAGTAAATCCGTTATCAATTAAAAAGGTCATTCTTGGGTTATATATGGACGAAGATTTAAAGTTAGCTATCAGAAAGTTGATAGCTGGCTCGCAATTACAGGATGTAAAGCTGTATCAGGCAACCGGATCAGAAACCTATGAATTTGATTTAACTGAATTATAACTGTTTAGAAAGATGAGGTATCTATGACTACACGAGAACGTTACGAAGCACTAAAATGCAAAGTGGTAAAGAGGAAGAAGGAATTTGACTCTTTTATTAAGATGCTTGAAGCTGAATCGAGCTGGTTAACATCTCCTGCCAGCACCCGTTTTCATCTTAACAGAGAAGGCGGCTTACTGGAGCATTCTGTAGGTGTCACTGAAACTCTACTAAAACTTAGAGAGCTTCTTGCTCCTCAGATATCAGAGGAGTCTTGCGTAATAGTAGCCCTATTGCATGACATCGGTAAAATAGGTATGCCCGGCAAGCCACGTTATTTTAAGAATACCAATGAGTGGGAGATCAAGAATAGAAATATGACTTATAAGGTTAATCCCGAAGAAGTAGATATGAATCTTGCAGCACGTAGCCTATATCTTATCGCTAAATACCTACCTCTATCTGATTCAGAAGCCCAAGCTATTCTTTATCACGACGGACAGTATATAGACGCCAATAAAGAAGTCGCTCATCATGAAACACCACTAACATTGTTAATAACGTTTGCGGACACCTGGACTGCACATGTTTATGAGGACGGCCACGCTGTCTCCGAGGATGTTAACTATTACGATAAGAAATGAATATTCTTTTAACTAACGACGATGGCATAAATTCTGAAGGCCTATTCGCTTTATATGAATCCGTCAAGAAATTAGGCGATGTAACCATTGTTGCCCCCGATACAGAAAGAAGCGCTGTAGGGCATGCAATAACACTCTCTGACCCTCTCAGAGTTAAATCCGTAAACAGGAATGGTAAATTCTTTGGCTATGCAACTACCGGCACACCCGCCGACTGTGTTAAGCTGGCTATCAGGGCTATTTTAAAGGTTAAACCCGATATAGTAATATCAGGGATCAATCTTGGTCCAAATGTAGGCTTTAGTATTTTATACTCTGGCACAGTATCTGGCGCTACTGAAGGGGCTATCCTCGGTATCCCATCATTTGCAATTTCATTAGCAACCTTTGAGAATCCGGATTACTCTTTCGCCGGTGAATTTGCTAAGAAGTTGGCGCAGTTGCTTAGACAAAAAGGTCTTCCGAAGGGCACCTTGCTTAATGTAAACATCCCTGCGGTTAATAAGAAGAGCATTAAAGGTGTTAAAATAGTTAGACAGACTAAAGTAGCTATCAAGGAGAGGTTCGATAAAAGAGTAGACCCTCGCAAGCATATTTATTATTGGCTTACAGGTGAGGTCATAGAATCAGATGGGCAGAAAGACGCCGATATTGAAGCTATAAGACACAATTACGTTTCGATCACTCCAATTAGTTGTGATATGACTAACTACGCTTTTATGGATGAGCTTAAGCGGTGGGATCTTGGATAAGTTATATGTTTTGTATCTTTGTAGTATGACTCCTGGTAGATTAGTTTAATACCCTGATGTTCTCTTTGTAGTTCCTCAAGCGTCTCCCAGTATTTCTTTTCTTCGCCGTATCTGTTAAAGATTAGCATATAAGCGTCCCTGGCTTGTTTTGTTTCCAGTGCCCACTCCAATTTAATAAAGTCTTTCTTGATCTCATCCCTTAGGTTCTCTGTTAAAGGCTTATGCAATAGTTTGAATTCAATCGCTGTCAAGAGATGGTTGTCGTTAAAATTGACTTTCTGGCGTATCTTGTTGTCTTTAGAGATTACCTGCTGTATCTCGTGATTATTTATGAAGTCAGGATTTAATACTACCATATCATAATGGCCGCAGGTTCCTTCTGTTCCCCCTAACTCATATCTACGACTTAAATCTTTTTGTGTATACCTGAAGAATGTCGGGTATTCCCTGTGTATTAAGACGCTTCTCTTGTGATCCTTAGATTGATACAGGCTTTTTAAGGCGGGGGAGCCGTATCTGAAGAAGGAGAGATAGAGGTAGCTATGGGCATCGCTTTCCGTGAAGAAGTTATACGGCCATTTTCTAAACTTCTCGCTTAGTATCCGGATGCACTTATCAATATTTTGAGATAAAGCTTCATTCGGCTTGACAGTTTCCATTTTAAGTGTCGACCCTTATTTCTGCCTTGTATAACCCCTTGCTTCCAGACATTGAAATTCTAAATCACGAGCTATAAATATATTATTCATAGAACCTGCACCTGCTTGTTGTTTACATTCATAATAATCCTTATTCCATTGTTCCTGTGTTAAACCTGGTTTTGTAAATATTGGAGTAGCGCAACCTGATAAGCACAAGGAAATTATTATAGCAACTAATAGTTTTATCATATATCCCTCCTTGTCCAACTTCCTAAATATACACCTTACCGCACTTAGGTGTCAATAACTAAAAACCGTAGCATAATACGGTGTATGCAAAACAATATTAGATTACGGTTCGCGGAAACGATTAAGAAGCTACGGAAGAGTCGAGGTTTTACTCAAGAGAAGCTGGCTGAGCTGACTGAAATAGATTATAAATATGTTCAGCGCTTAGAGGGTAAGAATCCGCCTGCCGTTAAAATCGATACTATTCAGCGGATTGCTAAAGCCCTCAAAGTTGACCCGTCAAAGCTCCTCGGTAAATAATGACTCGCTTCTGTAAGTTTTTAACATTTCGGCTTGGCAAAACCCTTTAGGTTCATTGTCCTTGAAGTCTTAATGACTGTCTGGCGATTTTCTATTGGGTATAAATAATTTTACCTTTTGAGCCAGAGAAAACCCAATGTAGAGGCTGCTAGAGAATTCAAATTTGGATTGCGTTAATATCTATTAGCGTTATAATAAGGTCAAGAATAAGCATGGGAAATAGTTGACGAATAAAGATTTTTATGGTAAAAATAAATCAACAATTTGGTGTGGTATTGTTTGAAGGGGGAACTGCCACGTTAAAATAATCAAAACCTTCGCTCATAAGGCGGAGGTTTTTTCTTTAAAATTTATGTTAGATTTTAACAAGTTAAACGTCAATTATAACTAGAAAGGTAAGAATGGGCACAAATATCCTGAAAGCTATATATAACCTATCCAAATACCAAGATAATGATTTAAAGAGTATCTATAAAGGTAGCAATAGGGCGAATATAATAGGCGAAGCGTTAGAGTATTATGTAAAGGACCTTTTTTGCGGCAGCCTGGAAGAAAAAGATATTGATAAAAAAGACAAAAAGCACAGCGAGTATTTTTCGTATATTGGCAACCAAAATAACCCTCCTGATTTAATTATTTCAGGAGGCGATGCGGTAGAAGTAAAGAAAAATGAAGGTATAGGAGGCATTGCTTTAAATAGCTCTTATCCGAAATCAAAACTTTGCTCAGGAAGTACTATGATTACCAAGGCTTGTCGGGATTGCGAAAAATGGGAAACAAAAGATATAATTTATTCAATAGGAACTGTTTCCGGGGGAAAACTAAAATTATTATGGATGGTTTATGGGGATTGTTACGCAGCTAGTAGTGAGGTATATGAACGAGTAAGGAATAAAATAAGCGAAGGGGTAAATGAGCTACCGGGTGTAGAGTTTTCTAATACTAACGAATTAGGTAGGGTTAATAAAGTCGACCCTTTAGGGATCACATATTTGCGAATTAGGGGGATGTGGGCGATAGACCACCCAAATAAGGTTTTTAATTATGTTACAAAATATGACAAGAATAAGAAATTTAGTTTTTTTGCCTTAATGCGAACCACAAAATATAATAGCTTACCTAAGGTTGATAGAGAGGCAATTGAGGTCATCGAGGGTAAATCTTTGTTGATTTCAGATGTTGAAATAAAAGACCCTGATAATCCAGCTAAATTTATACCTGCAAAGTTTATTCAGTTTAGTATGGGTTAATATGGCTTACAGGTTTAAAACAACTAAACAACGCTCTTTGTTAATGCAGAAAATTAAAAGTATCAGGACTGGCCCTGAAATTATTCTGCAGAAGTTTTTACGTAAAAAGGGGTTTAAATTTAAAATAAATTACCGGAGCCTTCTGGGGAATCCGGATATTGTTTTAGCCAATAAGAAAGTTGCTATATTTGTAGATGGTGAATTTTGGCATGGTTATCGTTGGGAGGAAAAAAAGAAAAAAATAAAGGGTAACAGGGCGTATTGGATACCTAAAATTGAAAGAACCATTGCAAGAGATAAGGAAAACAATAAAAAATTAAAAAAAGCTGGTTGGAAAGTGGTTAGGTTTTGGCAACACCAAATAACAAAGGATTTACCAAAATGTATAGAGAAAATCAAGAAAATAATGAAGAAAAGTTTAAAATAGTATCACTTTTTAGTGGATGCGGTGGCTTGGACCTTGGGTTTGAGAAAGCCGGGTTTAAAGTTAGCTGGGCAAACGAGTTTGATAAAGCTATTTGGGAAACATTTGCCTTAAATTTTCCAAAAACTCCTCTTGATAAGAGAAGTATCACTGAAATACCCTCTTCCGAGATTCCTAGTGCAGATGGGATAATTGGCGGCCCTCCATGCCAAAGCTGGAGCGAAGCAGGCGCCTGTAGAGGCATAAATGACCATAGGGGGCAGTTATTTTTTGACTATGTAAGAGTTCTGAAAGATAAACAGCCGTTATTCTTTCTGGCTGAGAATGTTTCAGGTATTCTTGCCGGTATACATAAAGAAGCTTTTCAAAAGATTCTAAAGGATTTTTCTGCCGCTGGTTATAACGTAGTTTATAAATTGCTTAATGCAAAAAATTATAATGTCCCGCAGGATAGGGAGAGGGTTATTATAGTTGGGTATCATAAAAAAATGGGTAAAACATTTGAGTTTCCAGATGGCACTAATAAGCTTTTAACCTTACGCGATGCAATTGGCGACCTAAAAGAGCCTAAGCCAGCATTAAAATATAATAAAACTAATGGTGATTCTCTTGAAGTTCCCAATCATGAATATATGACTGGTAATTTCTCGACAATTTATATGTCTAGGAATAGGGTAAGAAGTTGGGATGAGCAATCATTTACGATACAGGCAGGCGGTAGGCATGCTCCTATTCATCCGAAAGCGCCAAAGATGAAATTTATCGAACAAAATAAAAGAGAGTTTGTAGAAGGCAAAGAAGATTTGTATAGGCGGCTTTCAGTAAGGGAGTGTGCAAGGATCCAAACATTCCCGGACACTTTTCTATTTAAATATACCGATGTTGCAGATGGATATAAGATGGTTGGTAATGCCGTTCCATCTAATTTCGCGCAAGCTCTTGCAGAAAAAATCGCTTTAGATTTACAAGGGTATAAAAAGGTTATTAAAACTGAGGAAACGAAAAACAATAATATTAAGAAAATTATAAAAACAAAAAAGGGCACTACTATATTATTTAAGTCAAAAAAAGAGCTTGAGAGAGAACTGGTTACTACTGCAAAATCTTCTTACTGAAAATTGACTACTTTTCTAACTACTGCTGATGTTTTTTATTTCCCCTTACATTTAAAACTCCATATAAATTTTTATATCAATAGAGGAGAGTGATATATTTATGAAAAAGCCTGAAATCACTCTCCAAGAAATCAAAGCCCGCATTAAGCAATTCATTAAAGAGCGAGACTGGGAACAGTTCCACTCACCCAAGAACTTAAGTATGTCCATATCCATAGAAGCCGCTGAGCTTATGGAGCATTTCCAGTGGCTTACTACAGAACAGTCAAAGAAACTACTCAAAAAAGAAAATAAGCGCACAGAAATTGAAGACGAACTTGCAGATATAGCGATTTACATCATAGATTTCTGTAATTTATTTGGTATTGATATTGAGAGGAGCATTATCAAGAAACTTGAGAAAACGGCAAGAAAATACCCTACTAATCTTGTTAGGGGTAAAATCCACAAGTATACTTATTATCAAGGAAAAGGTAAATGATAAATATAAACATCCTGAATTTCACTAGTAGAATATTTTTTAATTGGATTAAGGTTTTTACCTTTTGAACCAAAATTAGAATAATGTAGAAAACGGTGGTTTTAAGAAAGAACATTTTTGTAATACAAATGTAATAAGGGAGTCGGACAATATGTCTGTTTTTGACCTTTTTTCAAAAAGACAAAAGCGTATTCGTGGAGAGGCGCCAGATGTTTATACATATGATAAGATTTCAGAAGCACTACGAGTTCAAATTGTTCATATTTGGCGCGAGTCACTCGGGAGCGTAGACGAGATTTCGTATTCTAGTGTTGAAGGTGCTTACAAAGCTGTTGTAGAGGCTTTACGAAGAGAATATGGTCTTTTTACCTTGTCAAGTTATCCCGGAAATTACCTCGCAGAGTTAGTTAAATTTTTCCTATCAGAGAAAGATACTGAAAGGGTTATTGATGCTATAGAGTTGACATTTAAGGTGATAGATAATGTAACCAGAGACGTGTCATATAGGGGAGATCCCGTGGCTTCTAAGGTTGCTGACAATTCTATAGAAGAGCTGAATATAAGATTCAAAGAGCATGGTCTTGGGTATCAATATGAAAAAGGTGAAATAATCCGAGTTGACTCCCAACTTTTACATGCCAATGTAGTTAAGCCTGCAATAGAATTACTACACGATACAGATTATGCCGGAGCGCAACAGGAATTTTTAAGCGCCTATGAGCATTATCGGCATGGTAAACATAAAGAGGCTTTAAACGATGCTTTAAAGGCTTTTGAAAGCACAATGAAGGTAATATGTGATAAACAGAAGTGGGCATATGATCCAAGAGATACAAGTAAACAGTTAATTGATATTTGTTGTAAAAAAGGTTTGATTCCAGCTTTTTGGCAACAAAATATGTCAGCTTTAAGGGGTCTTTTGGAAGGTGGTGTTCCAACCGGACGTAATAAGCTAAGTAGTCACGGGCAGGGGGCGACTCCTACTGCTATTCCTGATTGTATTGTGGCATATGTTTTGCACATGACAGCATCAAATATTGTTTTTTTAGTTAACGCCGAACAAAACATAAAATAACTGGGTATCTCAGAAATGTTTGAGCATGTGAAGATTACTAAGAGCAAGGTCGAGGAGAGATTATTTTAGGAGGGGTAATGTTGCTCGAATGTAAATACTGTGAAGCTGTTGTTGACGCAAAGTTATTAAGTAGCTATGATTATTGTGACGAAGAGATGGATGTACCCATTAAATATAGCTTTCTTCGGTGTCCTAAATGTTCGTCCCCTTTTCTTGCTTATCAAGAAGGCAACGAAGAAGGATGGGATGAGCCAAGTCGTTTATTTCCTATCCAAGATAAACAAGTTAACCCATTCTTTCCAGAGCCAATTAGGAATGCATATAAAGAAGCTTTAGCTTGCTTGAAGAGTAAATCCTACACTGCGGCTGCAATTATGTGCAGGAAGACATTAGAGGGTATTTGTTGTGTTCATGGGATTAAAGCCAAGAATTTATCATTAGGGTTGAAAGAGATGAAGAGCAAGGGGGTAATTGAGAGCCGTCTTTTTGATTGGGCAGAGGCTCTGAGAATTTCCGGTAACGAAGCAGCTCATGATGTGCAGGTTACAATTTTAGCTCAAGACGCAAAAGATATAGTTGCCTTTACAGATGCTTTGCTCGAGTATGTTTTTACATTCAGAGATAAGTTTAAAGAGTTTAAAGAAAGAAGGGAGATGCTCGCAACCAAGAAGGAGAAGTAGGATGACTAAAGAAGAGGATATTCTTAATTTTCTTTCTGTGAATGTTTTTGAGCCAATTCTGAATTCAAAGTCTGCATCTAGAGCACTCAAGGCGGGAGTTAGGACTACCATTTACCGTCTTAAACAGCGCGATGCAAGAGGAATGGTAGACTATTTCTGGTCAGCTATCAAAGGGACAGAAAGAAGTATTAAATTCGCCGAACGAATGGAGAAAGAAGGTTTTATTCGGTTTGAAGAAGTGTTACCTAAGTTTAGGAAGAAATTTGGTGACGCTTGGCTACGTTCAAAAGCGTAAACTTTTCTTAAAGTAGTCGTCTTTGCTCGTAGTTTGACTTAATAGAGGACTTTTTAATTGGGCAAAGGATTTTTACCTTTTGAACCGAAGTTATATGTGTGGAGGCGTCATGAGCGCAGAAGAGAAAAGCATAGGGGTAACTAACCAACAATCTCAGCCAGATACAGGCTTTACTTATAAGTCTAATCATATATTTAAGCCGATACCGCCATCAACAGTAGATTTGCTATTTTTTAAAAAGCTGTATGTAACTCTGAAAGAATCAACCGATGACAGCGCGAATCAAGATATTGCCAAGCTCAAGCAAACTCCGGGGCAATCTCAAGAGGATTTTGAAAAAGCGAAAGAATTCGCAAAGGGGTTTTATAAAGTAACAATTCATATTTATGGTTCGCGCGGTGAATATATTTTTACAGAGGATCCTAATATTTTTGATAACTCTGGGCTTCCTGATAAAATTGATAGAGTTATTTTTGAGAACTCTACTAGATTTAAAACATCACTACAGAGAGAACCCGTAAATCAGTTTCGTATAACATTTGATTTTGCGTCACCACCCATTTTTAATTTTAATATATCTCCTTCACTGGCTACACCCACAAACAGCTCGATTGATATCATTGGAGAGAATGAGACTTGGGTATCTGGTACATATCGGAAGGTAAGTAATCTACTTGAAGACCGCAGGAATAAGCATGGCTGGTTGCATAAGAATAATATTTGGGACTTGTTTTTATGGATTATTATTATGCCTATAATATTCCGTCTTTTGTATCTTCTACAGAAGAATCTACCAGCATTTATAAGCACTGTTTCGGGCGTATTAAAGGCAGCGATTTATGTATATGTGTTTATTTTATTGCTAAATTTGTTCAGGATTGTTTTCAGTTATGCAAGATGGGTGTTTCCATATCTTGAACTTAGTACGCCCCTAAGAAGGAATAAACTGCATCGAGTCATCCTCGGAGCAATTTTAATTTCTATTATCAGTTCTATAAGTTATGAGCTAATAATAGCTAGTGCGAAAGCTTTTTGGGGAAAATAAATATGCAAAGCATCGCAGAAGTTGCAAAGTGGTGGAAACAGGATTAAAGGAGAGAAGATAAAATGGAATTAGTTAGATTGTTCGTAGATAATAAATTCAATATTCAAGGAGTTTTGAATCCATGGATATTAATTCTTGTGTTGATAAGTGTCTTGGCGTATTTGATGATTAGTAGGCATGTATTAGGCAAAGATTACGAAATTAATGAGGCAGAATTGGGTATCGGGAGTGCAAAGGTAAAAATTAAGCCAAATTATGAAGACCTTCAAATCGCCTATAAACTATGGGTTGAATTGGCTACACGGAAGATAGGGCTACCTATAGACCCTGAGCACGATGTTATAGATGAGATCTATAACTCTTGGTATGAGTTTTTCAAAATTACGCGTGAGTTGATAAAGAGCATACCTGCCACAAAGATACGTAGAAATGAAAGTACCAGGAAACTTGTCAGCATATCTATAGATGTTTTGAATAGCGGAATTCGACCGCATCTAACAAAGTGGCAAGCGAGATTTCGTCGATGGTATGAGCTTGAATCTAGGGTTGATAAAAACTTAGGCCTTTCTCCTCAAGATATACAGAAGAGATTTCCTGATTATCAGCTTTTATTGAAGGATCTGCAGAGTGTTAACGGCAATCTTATAAAGTATAAGAATAAACTAAACGACATGGTCATGGGAAAGTGAGAAGTGCGTGATGAATTATCCACTATTTGAGTCCCCATTAGAGCGATTAATGAGAGAAGCTCGGCAGAAGAAGGAGGAAGAAGAGCGGAATAGAGCATTAACTAATCTTCTGGGGGGAGTTTCAAATCCGTTCTATTCGGCATTGTTAGGAGCAGGTCTTCAGGTTAAAAGGTCGGTGTTCATCTCATATCACCATGGAGGCGACCAAACTTATTACGACGCGTTCACAAAAGCGTTTGATACCACCTATGATGTAATTTTTGACAATTCTTTAGAAAGAAAGATTGATAGTGATAACGTGAATTACGTGATTCAGCGCATCCGTGATACTTATATTAAAGGATCATCTTGCACAGTTGTATTGTGTGGTGCGGAGACGCCTTGGCGTAAGTATGTAGATTGGGAAATTAAAGCGACACTTGATAAGGAGCATGGGCTTATCGGTGTTAATCTTCCAAACAGCTGGAAAAATGCAAATGGTAACGTTACTGTTCCTGATCGTCTGCACGATAATATTCAGTCAGGTTACGCTGTATGGACTGATTGGGCAACATTTACCGCTAACGCAGAAAAGGTCAAGTTTTTTATCGAGCAGGCGGTTGCTAAGTCATCTGAATTAATTAGAAATAGTAGAGTAATGATGTCTCAAAACAGGGTGCCACCATGGCGTATTTAAGTCCTTCATACCTACAACGGTATGACACTAGCGCGGTTTCTAATAGTCGAGTCATTTTTGAGGCCAAGAATGCGGTTGTGAAAGCAGGGGTTTTTCTTTCCCATTCAAGCGCTGATGATGCGCTTGTCGATAAAGTAATTTTATTCTTTCGAGAATTCGATGTTCTTGTTTATGCGGATAATTACGATCAATCCTTACCTAAGCCTCCAACGGTTGATACTGCAGTTAAATTAAAAAGCCGCATTAGGGATGCCAGTAAAATAATCGTTCTCGTTTCATCGAATAGTCAGAAATCAAGATGGATACCATGGGAACTTGGTTTTGCTGATAGAGACAAGGGGATAGCTTCAATAGGTATCCTTCCAGTTACCTCAGATGGGTCGGAGGAGCAATGGATAAAAGAAGAGTATTTTGGGCTGTACCCTAGAATTAGGTCTTATAATGATGAGTGGAAAGTCATTGATCCTCGCGATAATAAGTGTTGGGTGTTGAAAGACTGGCTTCACAAGACTGTAGAATAAAACCACTGTTGTCTCATAAGTGTTGGTACAATCAGGGAAATACTCAAGTTTTCTCTAAAAAACTTTTACCCCGTAGCATAATGAAAACTCAAGTTTTTCTTAAAAATCTTTAACATTTTATATCGTATTTCCTTACCTATCTTGTAGTTAGCAATCTCCCAATAATCATTTCAGAGTAATTCCTCGTCGATATTTTTACTTTAGTAAGTAATTTTATTTAACTTTTTACTTGACAAATCAATACCCTGCGGTTATTTATCTATAGTATTAGGAGGTGATTCTTATGCATTCCGACGGTATTGTTGGGTATTGTCGTGTTTCTACACAGGGTCAGGTTGAAAACGGGGAAGGTCTGGAAATTCAGAGAAACAAAATAGCAGAGTATTGTAGTAGCAAGGGTCTTAAGTTAGATAGATACTACGAAGATCGAGGCGTTAGTGGTGCGGTTAAAGACCGCCCGGCATTACTGGAATTGTTAAAGGATTGTGAAAGTGGCCGTATCAAACAAGTAGTGATCTATAAACAAGACCGGCTTGCTCGTGAACTTGGCGTATGGTTGTGGTTGGAAACCCAATTTCAGAAATACAGCATTGAATTAACATCAATCCTAGAGCCGGATTTTTATACGGCTGACCCAATGGGAAAAGCGCTCAGCCGAATAATTAGTGTTTTTGCAGAATTGGATCGAGACCAAATTTCTTTGCGTCTCAAAGAAGGACGAGTTAATTGTGCCCGTAACGGCAAACGTGGCAGCGGTCCAGTAGCTTTTGGCTATAAGAAGGTTGGGAGTAATCTAGAAATAGAGCCGAATGAAGCTCAATGGGTGAAAAAAATATTCCGTTGGCGAATTAAGGGGGTAAGTTATTCTGAAATAGCTAGAAAACTTGGCAAGGCGAAGGTAGACTAAAAGGGGGGGAAGCCATTTAGTATTCCGTCACTCCAATACGCTGTAGCCAATAATTTCTACATAGGAGAATCAAGTTTTGGAGATATTACACAAAGGGGTATACACGAGTCCATCGTCGGTAAAAGAACCTTTCTTAAAGTTCAGAAAATATTGGATGAAAAAAAGTCAAAAAATATGTTGACAGGTATAGAATTGCCATTATAATGACTTGTGCGCCAAATATGTGGCTGTAAGTCCAAATATTTAAGTATTAAGCTGAAAGGCTATGGCGTTTAGTCAGGACGAGGAAAGGTAATGATATGCCTACACAAGAAACCAGACACGAAAAATTCAAACGCATCGGTGAGAAAAGAACAAAGAAAATTTTAAAAGAAATTGAAATCCTCGCGAATCTTTCAAATACCCACAACTATGAATTTAGTGAGGAAGAGGTCAATAGAATCTTTGATGTTTTGGAAGTGCAATTAAGAGAAGCAAGAAATAAGTTTATTATTAAAAGAAGCAAAGATTTCAAGTTGTAAACAGTAGGGAACTGTTTACAAATTTTTAATATGGTTTCGCAGCATTAATTGGGTAGTTTCCAAGAAGTGTTGCGCGAGGAGCACTAATACACACCTTGGGAAGTGCGTAGGAAGGGTGTACCATGTGCTCCTCGGATAGGAAACAGGATGAGTTAGAGGAAGAAATAACGCAGATTCTGGCTGACGCGTTATTTTCTTTTTTTATGGGGCAGCAGGAAAGAGAGATTAAAGAAGATGGATACTAAAAAGTGTGGGTTTTATATCCGGGTGTCAACCGAAATGCAAGCGCGAGTATCAGAAGGTTCACTCAAAAATCAGCGTCTTGCATTAGAGCAATCTATTGTCTCTAGAAATGCCATTGATGGGGAAGTCAAATGGGAAATAATTGATTATTACATCGATGAGGGAAAATCTGCCAAAGACACAAAACGTCCAGAATATCAGAGAATGATGGCTGATACTAGAGACGGACGGATAAATACCGTTCTTTGCACTGCGCTTTCAAGGATATCGAGGTCTGTGACAGACTCCCTTGCAATGGTAGATGAATTTAAGAGATGTAAAATTGATTTTATATGTCTGAAAGAAAACTTTGATACCTCGACCTCTTCTGGTAAGTGTTTTTTTACCATTATGGGCGCTCTTAATGTGTTTGAAAGGGAACAAGTGAGTGAGCGCATGAGGTCCAGTATGCTAGCGAGAGGGCATCGAGGTTTATCCCAAGGCTGTTACATTCTGGGTTATGATTTGGATTCCAGCAAGCCCGGGAGTCTGGTTCCTAATCAAAAAGAAGCGCAATTGGTAAATTTTCTGTATGACACTTATCTTCAGACTGGTTCGGTAGAAAAGACCGCTCAGATAGCTAACAATAAGGGGTATGTTAGCAAGTCATATACATCCAAAAAGACTAAGAAGCCTCATGGCGGTAAGAAATTTGGTTTTAGTGCCACTCTAAATATCCTCACCAACTGCGCTTATGTCGGTAAGCGAGAAGTCAATAAGTTGAATAAAAACAAGGATGAAAGCAAACTACTAGAAGATCAGAGATATCTTCTAACCGATGCCGTCTGGAAGCCGATAGTGGATGTAAAAAAGTTCAATGCGGTTCAGGCGCAGCGTAAGAGACAATTTGTGCATAAGAATAATGAAACTAAGCCTACAAAGCATAGTTACCTTCTTAACGGGGAAATCTTATTTTGCGAGAAATGCGGCGCGCGGATGGAAGGTAGGAATGGACATGGCCGGGGGAATAAAATTTACTATTACTATTATTGCGTTAACAAAGATTGCCGGCATAAAGTCTCAGAGTTTGAGTTAGAGCAGACCGTCCAAGCAATAATCAGGGCAGCGTCTCTTAACCCGTTAAGACTTAGAAAAATCACCGACAAAATGAATGGGAGACTGGTGGCGCAGCTGCCTTATTTGAAGGAACAAAGGCGCGTTACGGCCGGGGATTTGAATAGTCTCAGCAGTGAAGCTCGAAAAATTATGGATGAATTTTTGAATATAAGTGGTGGAAAAGTATTTGTTGAGGAAAGGCTGTCAGAATTAGAAAAGAAAAAGATTTCCCTTAATAATAAGCTGGCGTCTTTGGATACAGAAATTACCACTTTGGAGAAAAAGACTATAGATGAATCCAAAGTTAAGGGGCTGTTTGGAGTATTCAGTGAAGTATTCCGGGATGAAATTAAGCCTTACCAGAAGCGTATTTTATTGCAATGGATACTTAACAATGTTAGAATAGGTGACGATGAGTTGAGGTTGAGTATTGACTCACGAAGGTTTAGAAGCGACATCAGACAAGTGCTCCGGGGTGATATGGTTCTTGATACCATGCGGGGCAACCAATTAAATCTCTGAAAATCTATAATGAGAGATAGCTTAAGCCCTGATTATTAGCACTAGTCAGGGTATTTTTTATGTGTTGATGTGTTAAAAAACTCCCCGGGAAGACGGATATATCGAATTGTTGAATCGCGAAATCATTGATATTGCTTGGGGCAAAAGTGCTTGGAGGGCGTTGGAAGCCAGAATATAATAAAGCTAGGCCATATAGTTTATTGCAACATCGCCATCTGTGCCGCGGAAACCTTTAACCGGGCCGCTTAGAAATGCGGCCGTTCTCTCTTGATAATTGGTAAAGCCTATAGGGGTAAGTTACACCACCGCAGCAGCTTTCTCTACACAGCGAGTTTATTGATATGAAGAATAGAGCAGCCATATTCATTATTATTATAATCCTATTGGTGTTTCATGGCGTATGCAATTATATCATCATAAACAAAAGCAGATATTGCTTGGACTCTAATGGGGTGGTTTATTTTGATTGTATAAATAAAAATTTTCAGGCCATGCAGAATATCCGGCCAGATTTAAAATCGTTTTATAGCGCTTATCACGCGATTTTTGAGTCAGTTTGCACTTTCAGGCCCCCCCTATTCTTTGTCACGGCAACTCCGTTCCTTCTCTTTGGCATCAATAAAAATAATGTAATCATGTCCAACTTGATTTATTTTGCAATTCTTTTATTCGCTACCTATGGAATAGGTAAGAAGCTATACGGTTATAAGGCCGGTATTCTTTCCGCATTTCTGGTGTCCATGTTTCCCGCCGTCTTTGCCTTGTCGAGAGTGCTAATACTGGATTTCGCCTTAGCGGCGATGGTGGCTTTAACCTTTTATTTATTTACGCTGAATAAATTTAGCAGCCTAAGCTTTTCTTTGTTAACCGGGATAGTTGTCGGATTAGGTTCGCTCACCAAACAGTCTTATTTTGTTTTTCTATTTCTGATTTTGCTTTACTTTTTTTCCCAAGCGGATTTAAAAAATAAAAAGATCATAAGAAATTTTATTGTTTTAATCATCCTGGGCTCGCTGATCGCAGCCACTTATTATGTTCGGCTTTCCAGCGTCGATCTGCTGCAGCTGCGCAATAACATGTTTTATGAAAAAAACAACACCAGTGCATGGTTTTATTTACAGGGTATCTTGAACCGCCAGCTCTTTCCAGTTTTTTTTATGCTTTTATTGACCAGTTTGTTTTTTTGTTTCAAAGGAAAAAAATACCTGCTTCCTTTAATGATATTAATTCCCTTAATAATTTTTTCAACATCCGCCAACAAACAGGACCGGTTCATGCTTCCGCTTTTTCCTTATTTTGCAGTTATTATTTCCGGTTTTATGTTTTCCTTATCAAAATACCGAAAATTATCCGTAACAATTTTAGTTTTGTTCAGCCTCATGCAATATTTCATAATTTCTTACGGAAACATTTTGCCGATAAACCGCGGATTCTTACAAAAATTCTTATTAGTTCCACATAATGAGAATGTGAATGAAACGGGATTATTTTCCGTTGTTGACGAGGGGGATTGGCTGGGGCCGGCTGAAGAGACATTAAAAATTATAAATGGGAGTTTCACAAACAGTCCGGTAAATAGGGAAATTAAGATCTTGTTTATTGTCCAGGACGGGAAAATCATCAACTCAATCTATTATCTTAAGACAATAAAAAGATTACCTTTTGCATTTTATGAATTAGAAACCAATCCGGCCATGGTAATCCCTGTGGAAAAAATACGTAAAGATTTTAATAGTCAGGTAATCCAATCCGATTTTATTGTTATAGAAAAGATTCCTCCCGATCAACTCTGGTCTCTTACGGAATATTTATGCGACTCTTTTAAGCGGAATATGGATAAATTTGCGCTACTTAAAGGGGTATCCTTTCCCCGCGTTGCTTTGGAGGGGAAGGACAAGTTTTGTCTTGCCGATTCTTTAAATGAGGAATTGCCTGAAAGGACAAACCTGTATATTTTTAAGAATAAGAGTTTAAAGAATTAACTTGCTCTATAATTAGCCCGGCAGCATTAAGCGATATTGTTATTCACTCTGGCAACCTGTGCAACCAATTGAATCCCGCCCAACCTAAAATGTTTAAAAACCTGACCGTTGTTTTTGTTTCGGCAATGTTAGCGCCTGTAATTACTTTCGCTGCAATTCCTGTGTGTTTTGCCGAAATTATGCCGGTTTTATCCAGTGGAAATGATAACGCTAATTCGACCAAGGCTTCTAATAATGCCGCTGTTTCAACGCAAGCTTCCAGCACTGTTACTTCAACGCCACTCTCCGACAGCGCCGTCTCTGCGCCCACAGAGGGAGCCGCTAATTTTACCGGAACGGTCTATTCTATATTAAGCGGGAGCGGTATAAGCGGGACAAATCCGCAGATTACTGTCAAAAATGATAAAGGGGAGAAAAAGACCTTTATAGTGTCCAGTGGCGCCGCTATTATTGGTAAAGACGGAAATGCTACTACCTTGACTTGGGTAGACAATGGTGATAATGTTAGCATAGCTTACATTACGGATAAGGAAGGGGCGACGGCCAAATCCATTAAAGTGTCATCAGATTGATAGAATATAAATAAGCCGCGTTTATGACTCCCTACTTTGGGATCATGCAGCAAACAAGCCATCTTCTTACCTCCTCATATGACCCTTTCAATTATCATCCCGGTATTTAATGAAGAAGCATTGATAAGTAATCTCCTGGTTGAGCTAAGAGAATGTTCTATTCCCGTCGAATGCGAGATCATCGTTGTTGATGATAACTCAAAAGATCGCACAAGGGAGATTGTTCTGTCTGAGCGCAAGCAAGACGGAAAGATACTTCTGATTTCCCGTCAGGGCAGGCATGGCCTCGGAAGGAGCCTTAAGGAGGGTTTTGAGGCCGCCAAAGGAGAGGTTATCCTTATCCTCATGGGGGATTTGTCGGATAATGTGAATGATATTGCCCTAATGCTGCGGAAGATATGCGGCGAAGGATATGATTTTGTCTGCGCCTCCAGATATGCCAGGGGCGGTTATGCAAAGCATAACAATCCGCTTAAAGGATTTTTCTCAAAATTTTTGGGCAGAATAACCTTTCTTTTGATCAAGATCCCCACCCTAGACCCCACTAACGCATTTAAGATGTTCCGGAAGGATGTTCTAAAAAGTGTCGGGCCGATAGAGTCCGACTATTATACGCTCGGTTTCGAACTTTTAATTAAGACGCATAAGAAAGGATTCAAGATTGCTGAAATACCGACCGTTTGGCATGATCGGCAGGGGGGGGAATCGCACTTTAGGTTTCTCAGAGACGGCTTTGAGTATTTAAAATGGTTTATTTTCGCCCTTGTCAATTAAGAAAAAAGTCAGCGAAGCCAGCAGGAGTTATAACCATTTTTAAGCAGGAGGAGTAAGATGGAAGGGATCAAGGTTCTGCGCAGCACCCAGATAATCATCCTGGGGATTTGTTTTGTGGTGGCAACAATTACCTCCACGGTTATTCTTTCAAAAGGGCTTCTGGCGATTAAAAAGTTCTCCGGGCAGGTGATCACGGTGACCGGTTCAACGGAGAAGAACATCACTTCCGATCTTATGGTCTGGAAACTCAGTTTCTCTCGCCGGGAGGCCAAAATGGTGGCTGCTTTCGGCCTGTTGAAAGATGACCTTCGGACAGTAAAAGATTATTTAGCCGGAAAAGGGATTAAGGAAAATGAAGTTATCGCCGCCCCGGTCACCACTACCGTATTACATAAGAAGAACGAAAAAGGAAACGACACCAATGATATAGAAGGTTATATTTTAGGCCAGGAGATTGAGGTCCGCTCAAAAGATGTCCTTAAGGTTACCGAAGTTTCCCGGCAGGCGACCGAGCTTATCGAAAAGGGGCTGGAAGTGATTTCTCAGCCTCCGGAATATTTCTATACCAAGCTTCCTGAGCTTAAGTTGACCATGCTTTCCGAAGCAACAGAGAACGCCAAGAAACGCGCAGAATCGATGGCCAAGGCTTCAGGCAACAAAATCGGCAGTATCCGCTCTGCCCGGATGGGGGTATTTCAGATCACCCCGGTTAATTCTTTCGACGTTTCTGACTATGGAATGAATGATACGACTTCTCTGGAGAAGAAGGTTAATGCTGTGGTAAACGTAGAGTTTGCGATTTCAGAATAGATAACCAGCCTGGATTATGATAATTGCCGGAGTAAAAAAAGTTGCTGCTGATCTCAATCATTTTTGCCGTTTTCCTGTTGTTCCGGGCGGCCTATTTTGCAGGCTATAAAAGCACGGCAGTGTTTCCGGTGATGGCCGCTTCAGACGATAATTACTTGGAACTCAGAGAAAAGCACCGGTGAACCGGTTTTTCCGAGAGAGAGCGGTTTAATTTCTTGCTATTTGGCCGATTGGCGGTATACTTATAGTAAGCGCAATGCGCGCCCTCTTTGCCTTAACCTGTTCTCTTTTGAACGGCTTTCCCCCTGGGTTATTCCCTCATCCAACCCCGCTGGAACCTGATCCTGGCACCTCCTAAATCACGGAAAAGTGCGTCATTTCATAGGGCAAAAGCCTATCAAGAACCCTTCATCCCAAACACAACAGATAATCTGCCTTCTAACATAACCATCCACATTTCTTAACCGGTCAGGCATATTGTTTTTAATCAAGCGCCTCAAAGCAGTTAATCCTTGCGGGTCCTGCCGCCATCGGCATTGGTCTATGTTTTTCTGGCGGCAAGGAACTTAGCCATTCGATCAAAGGAGAGTTTAGTGGTAACCATAGAAAAAAACTTATATAAGAACGTATTGTGCATCTATCCGTATAAAAACGGGACGCCGAAGAAGCAATATTGCCCTCCGATCGGGCTGGAATACATTACCGCGGTTTTGGAGGATTTAACCGGCAAGGTTACGCTGATCGATATGCGGTTCGAATCGGATTTGGATAAATATTTCAACCAAGAGCTTGTGGACCTGGCTTGCGTTTCCATCTCCTGGGATTATCAACGGGATGCCGCCCTGAATATTATTGCTGGGTTTCCGGCCGGAGTCAAAGTGGTTGCCGGAGGCAGATACGCCACTACTTATGTGACAGAATTATTTGCCGCCTCGCCCAACCTGGATATTATTGTCCGGGGAGACGGAGAGGAGATTATCCGGGATATCGCTTCAGGATTGCCGCTGGCGGAGATCGCCGGCATTTCTTACCGCAAAGACGGCGGCGTTATTCACAATCCCTCCCGTGACCTCGGTTGCTTGAATGATAAAATTTACCCTAACCGGAAGTTGCGCCGCTCTAACTACAGGCTTTTATATAAAAATATAGACCTTGGCTTAGGGATGGATTTTATTTCCACCTCCCGGGGCTGCCCGTATAATTGTAAATTCTGCACTTTTACGAATAACCCCCTGGGCCAAAAGAGGGGCTGGAGCGCCCGGTCCGCGCGCTCCGTAGTGGAAGAGTTAAAAACCGTCCCTGCCGAGTTTATTTTTGTCGTCGATGATAATTTTGCCGTGGATATGAAAAGGGTGGAAGAGATCTGCGATTTGATTATTGCCGCAGGGATAAAAAAGACGTTCGCGGTTTCCTTAAGGCTGGATGTTTATAAGTACCCGCAGGTTTTAAAGAAGATGTTTGCCGCCGGCTTCAAAATACTTTCCATCGGCATTGAGTCCGCTCAAAATAAGACACTAAAGGCCATGGAGAAAGGTTTTGATACGGCTTTGGCGGAGAAGGCCTTCGCGGAAATCGGAAAAATAAATTTCTATGTCCACGGGTATTTTATTGTCGGCTGTATCGGAGAGAGCGAGCCGGAAATGCTGGCGATCGCTGCTTTTGCCAAACGCCTCAGCCTGGACTCGATCAGCCTCAGCCTGTTAAGGACGGAGAAATATTCGCCTTTAAATGAGGTTATCGCCCAGTCTGCGGGATATCAGGTCAGCGGTAACGATATGGTGTATTCCGCGGACTGCTCCGTAGAAAAACTTAAAAGCATCCGGCACCGGATAAGCAAAAGCTACTATAATTTTTCTACCTGGTTAAGAATAACCAAGAAGATATTTACTGCCCACCTGATCAGCGTTCCGCATTTAGCCAGGTTAATCGCGGTGCTTTGTTTTAGAGGGGTAATCTCGGGCAGGTAATATTTAAAGCCGCTTTCTTCCCACCCATAGGTCCGCAAGATTGTACCATTCCAGGCCGGATATTTGCGGCGGAGTACCGGATTGGGAGAGAATGACCAGCCGGTCAAGCGGAGTCATTTTCTTTACCCATGGCCCGTAGGCCGCAGCATTGTTCAGGCGCAGGATGTTGCGGTAAGTTTCCAAATCTTCCGGGGGCATCATCGTGGATTCAAATCCGAGGATATAGCGCCATTGTCCGTCGGGATGGTTGTAAAAGGTATTATAGAAAATGCGCATATCGATACTGTAAAGTATGCCGCCGGGATCCGGTAGCCATTGTTTGTTCTGGGCGTAGGTTTTAGTGGTATTAAAACTCCAGCGGTTATTTGCGTCTCCGGAAACCGCCAAAAACAAAGTCATTGCCGCCAGAGTAGTTACCAGGATACGCCTGGGTGATAAATAAGCCAGCTTATCCTCAAGCACGGGTTCTAATTCCTGCGCTAACCAAACTAAAAGCGCCGGCAACCCCCAGTCATACCAAAAACGCACCACCGCAAATCCCAGTATCCATCCCAAAACCGCCAGGATAAAAACAGGGTTATTCAGGCATGCTTTGTCCCATTGATTGCGCAAAGCCCGCCAGCCGAGCATTATGGCCACAGCGACTGGCGCCAGGGGATTGCCTGCTCCTGCTTGAAGCTCTTTGACCAGGGCAAAATTTCCCACGGAGCCTTTAAATACATCCGCCCCGTGCTGGACAACCCCAAAAATGAAAGCCGCAGGATGGCCGGTGCATAAAGCTCCCAGCAATACGCCGGCAAAAAAACAAACACTGAGCCTCAAAGCAGCCTGCCATTTCCGCCCGATCAGCAGGCAGGCGATCACCAGGGTAAACAAGTACCAGGATGAATGTATCCAGGTTGCCGCGGCAATGGCCAGGGTAATGCTTAAATAAAGCCGCCAGGAAGGCTTACTTTTAAATTTATCCCAGGCAAAAAGAAGAAAAATAAGGGCGGAGATTGTCACCATCAGCGGTCTGCCGTTAAGCATGCGCGTGAGAAAGACAGGTTCAACCATTATCCCGATGAGCATCGCCAAGAGCCAGGCTTCCGGACGCTTCAGGAAGATGAGGGGAACAAGGAAAAACAGGACAAATAATCCGACTACGGAGAATACGATCAAGCCGTCAATGTTGCAGTTTGTCAGACAGTGGAAGGCGATTAAGATGGCGTTCCACCCGGGGTGGACTTCTGCCTGGACATTCTCCCTTAAAACAAGGATATCCTTCCAGTCTTTACCGCTGATTATTTTAGCGGCGCGGCCCAGTGCGTCATCGGCCGGAAGATAGCCGCAGTTAAATACTTTAAAGGGGGTAAGCAGGACAATGCACAGATAAACAAAGATCACGGTAAGAGGGGCTACGCGGGAATTCCGGCGTTGCTTAATTTCCATGGATATTACTATAACATATCTTGAAGCTGAATCCAGTTTTTCTTAAAAAACGGCGTTGATAGCGGGCGGTTCATGCTTAACAATGAATAGTGAAGGCAATTATTTTTTATTAACGGGAGTTGTTGATATTCACCGGGTTTCCTATATAATTATCTAGGGTGGATAATGATTGCGAATAAGAAAATACTAATATTGCTTCCGGCATATAATGCGGCGCGGACCTTAAAAAAGACTATCGCCGCGATACCTCCGGGCATCGCCGACGAAATCATCTTGACCGATGATTCAAGCGATGATCAGACTTTGGCGATAGCCAAGAGTTTGGGGATCAAGACCTTTACCCATGAAAAAAATTTAGGGTATGGGGCGAATCAAAAGACCTGTTACGCTGAGGCGCTTAAAACCGACGCCGAGATCATTGTCATGCTGCATCCGGATTACCAGTACGATCCTCGGGTCATCCCTTTTGCCGCCGGGTTTATTGTCAACGATATTTGCGATATTGTTATCGGTTCAAGGATCCGCAGCCGGAAAGAGGCGCTGGATTCGGGAATGCCCGTATATAAATATATCAGCAACCGTTTTTTGACCGTTTTGGGTAATCTTATCCTCGGGCAGAACTTGGGGGATTTTCACTCCGGCTTCCGGGTTTATAAACGCCGGGTGCTGGAAACGATCAATTATGCGGGAAATTCCGATGATTTCATCTTCGATTTTGAGTTTCTTGCCCAGGCAGCTTTCCAGGGTTACCGGATGGGGGATATCCCTATCCCGGCCAGGTATTTTCCCGAGGCCTCTTCGATTAATTTTCGCCGGAGCCTGAAATACGGGGTGCAAAATATCTGGGTGATGGTAAAGTTTATTTTGGAAAAAAACAGGTTGAGCCGTTTTAAGCTTTTCTCTAAAAATAAAACCCAGTGACCGGGGAGGGGAGTTTATTAGAGATGCCTTCTACGTGCGAAAACAAGTTGAGGATCGCTTTTTCCGGAGGAGGGTTCCGGGCCACCTTTTATTCTTTAGGCGCCTTCCGGCGGCTGGTCGAGCTGGGCTTAGGGGATAAGGTCTGCCGGATCGATTCGGTTTCCGGAGGCAGTATTACCGCCGGGCAGATCATGCTGGCGCTATCCTCCGGGCCGTTCAAAGATACCGCGGATTTTGACCGCCGGGTCAGCCAGCCCCTCAGGTCTTTAGGTCAAAGCCGGTTCAGAGAAAGGATCTCTTTTCCGGTATTTGGTTTCGTGGCGCTAGCCAGTTTAGCGTATTTATGGCTGGTCTCATATTTTAAAACCCCTCTTTTTGTCAGCCTTACCGCCTACATTCTCCTTTTGTTTTATATCCGTCCGGCCAAGCTGTTCGGCGTAAGCTGCCTGTTTATGCTCAATGCTTTTTTTAAAAATAAATTGATGCGCAGCTTGCCTGCCTCCCCCGAGTGGTCGGCAAATGCCACCTGTTTAAATACAGGAAAAAGATTCAGGTTCAAGCAAAAGGATTTCGGCGGGGACAAGATCGGGCTGACGCAGGATAATGATATTAAGATATCCTTTGCGGTTGCCTGTTCCGCTGCCGCTCCTCCGGTTTTTACCCCCTACCGGCTGTCGCTTGGGAAAAGGAAGTTTTTTAACCGCCGGGGAAAAGAAAATTTATTCAATCCCCATCCGCCCGCGCAGGTTTTTTTGTGCGACGGAGGGATATACGATAATCTGGGGTCGGAAAGCATCCTGCAGGAGGAAAACACCGAAAACCAAAATTTTATCGTGGTCGATGCCGGCCAATATATCCCCCAGTGGTTTCCTAATCTTAATCCGCATTCCCTGGAGAACACCTCTCGGGTCATCGAAACCGCGGTTGACCAGATCATCCTGTTAAGGAGAAGGATCTTATACGGCGCGACGCAGGCGCAAAAACCTTCCGGGACGATCCTGATCCTGGAGGAGCCGGTAAAAGACTATTTGTCCGGAAAGAAATGCGAAGCGATCGGAAAAACGCAGGAATTTCCCGGGGAAAAGCTGCCCGCCTATGATATTTTTCCTGAAGAAATAGATAAAATGATCGCCGGCCTGAGAACGGACCTGGATAGTTTCCATGATATCGAAATCGATTTATTGACCTGGGCCGGAGCGGTAAGGATGGATATCGCGTTGAAGCGCTATTTTAAAGAATATTTGCGCCAGGATCAAATTAATGATTTACCGGTTAAGCCTTCATATGATCAGCAGCGGATGATAGAAATATTAACCCGGGGCCGGAGGTTCAGCGTTCCTTTCGGGTTCCTCCACAAAAGGATAAAAGAAAAATGATCAATAATCTTAAAAATTATTTGTTTAAGAACAACACCTTGATTTCCATAAAGAACCGGCGCAGCGTGAGGATGTTTTTGAATAAGCCGGTGAGCACGGGGGCGCTGGAGACGATCCTTAACGCCGCCAACCAGGCTCCTTCGGCGCACAACCAGCAATCCTGGCGTTTTATTGTTTTAAAAGGCGCAAAGAAGAATGAGCTGGCCGCCCTGGTCAATGAAAAAGCGTCCGCTTTCACTAAGCCTTCTACCACCTTGCTGCGCCTGGCTTCCCGGAGCATTGCTTCGGCGCCGGTAGTGATCGCCATCGCCAATACCGGCCAGCTTATTTCCCGGGGGACGGAATTATTTAAAGTCGATAAGCATACGGCCAAGGATTTTTTCCGGATCATGGAAATACAAAGTTCCGCTGCTGCGGTGCAGAATTTATTGATCGCTGCCACTTCTTTGGGATTGGCCACCGTGTGGCTGGGGGTATTGATCCTCATCAAGAAGGAAGTTTTGTATTTCTTAGGGGAGCCGGAAGGTGAATTTATGGCGGTGATCCCGGTGGGTTACGCGGCCAAAATCAGTCCTGCCCCGAAAAAACAGCCGCTGGCGATGGTGGTCAAATACCTTTAAAAAGCGCAATTCCCCGCCGGATTTTAATATCCAGCGGAGCGATAACCGGGATTATTCCCGGCTCGGAAAAGTTATTAACTTAAGATGAAGAGAAAAATTTACCTTAGCGTATTGGCGGTTATGCTGCTTACCGGTTTCAGGGAAGCAAGAGGGGAGGGGGCAATGGACATTAAAAGCAGGGAATTTAAAGAAGGCCAGTTAATGCCCGCTGAATTCAGCTGTGACGGGACGGATATCAATCCGGAATTAACTATCGAGGGGATTCCTCCGGCGGCCAAAAGCCTGGCTTTGATCGTCGATGACCCGGATGCGCCGGCGGGCACCTGGGTGCATTGGGTAGTTTTTGACATTCCTGTGCTCGGGAAGATCAAAGAGAACAGTATCCCGGGAAAGCAGGGGAAGAACAGCGCCGGAGAAATGAAATATCATGGGCCCTGCCCTCCCTCCGGAACGCACCGCTATTTTTTCAAAGTTTATGCCCTGGACACGTTTTTAAATTTAAAAGAAGGAACAAGCAAAGAGCAGCTGGAAAAAGCGATGGCCGGGCACATCCTGGCCAATGCGCAACTGATCGGCCTGTATAAGAGTAACTAAATGCGCGCAAGACCGCAGATAAACTTCGGCGATAAACATGCCTGGTTCCTGCAGGCAGTCGCAATAATCATCCTGGGTTTTTTGCTTTACGCCAACTGCGTTAACGGCGCTTTCATCTGGGATGATCATGGCCTGATCCAGGGCAATAGTTATTTAAAGAGCTGGTCCAACCTTCCCAAGGTTTTTGCTACGGGTTTCGGCGGGGATGGTCAGGCCGGCTCTTCTTTTTACCGGCCGCTGCAGACGACTGTTCAAATGGCCGGTTATTCTTTGTGGGGGTTCCGGCCGGCAGGGTATCACCTGATCAGTATCTTTACGCATATTTTAGCCGCGCTCCTGCTCTGCCTTTTCTTAAGAAATATTTTCCAGGACAAAATCATTCCTTTCCTTGCCAGCCTGTTCTTTCTTTGTTCTCCGGCGAACACCGAAGCGGTCTGTTATATCTCCGGATTAAGCGACCCGCTGGTTTTGGTATTTATTTTAGCCTGTTTTGTTTTTTACCTGCGCTCTCTGCAGGGGGAGGGGTCGTATAGTTTAGCTTTATTGAGTTTTATTTTGGCGCTGTTTTCCAAAGAAAATGCCGTAGTCCTGCCTTTTCTCCTTTGGTTTTACCATTACGCCTTCGCCAGAAAAATTTCCTTTCGCAGGCTTCTGCCCTTTTTTGCCATTTTAGGGGGATATATTTTATTCCGGTTGCTGGTTTTGCCTGGCCCCGGAGGGTTGATTTCTCCGGCGATATTGCTGGAAAGGCTCCCGGTCTTTTTTGCCGGGATCTCCGAGTATCCCCGTCTGCTTTTGTTTCCTTTTGATTTACATATTGAATACGCCCGGCAAATATCCGGCTTTAGCGATATTAAAGTTGTCGCCGGGTTGATCCTGGCGGCAGGTTTATTAATTCTGGCCTGGCGCAACCGGTCGGCTAACCGGGGTATTTTTTTCGCCCTCGGCTGGTTTTTTATCACCTTTTTACCTGTAAGCAATGTTTATCCGGTAAGTCACTCTTTTATTATGGAGCATTATCTTTATCTGCCTAGCCTGGGTTTTTTTATCGTGCTGGCCATTTTATTGCGGAGACCCTCAAAGAACAGGTTTCTGGTTTTTTCTTTGCGTTTTTTTGCCACCGGCCTATTGGTGATCTATTGTTGCCTATGCTGGAGGCAGGCCGGATACTGGAAACAACCGCTTGTTTTTTATCAGAGAACGCTGCATTATGCTCCTCAAAGCTGGAGATTTTATAATGAACTGGCTTTGGAATATGCCGGCGCAGGGGATAACTTGAACGCAGAAGCCGCGTATAAGGAAGCGTTACGGATCAATCCGGATGCCATCGGGATTGATTATAATTTGCTGAACTTGTACCGGCAAGCCAATGACCGGGAAAAAATCCAGGCAGCCGAGCAGGAGCTGATCCAAAGACAGGAAAAAACGCTTAAGGATTATTACGGCCAGGCCGGCCGCTTGAATGCGGCAGGCAATTACGCGCAAGCCTACGGCATATTAAAAAAAGCGTTTGAACTGGCTCCCGATAATTTGAGCGTATCCAGCGGGCTGGCGGAGGCCTGTATCCTTGCTGGTCGCTATGCAGAAGCTGTAGAATTGTTAAATAAGCTTCTGGAAAAAAATCCTGATTTTCCCTTGGGCTACAACAACCTGGCAGTAGCCTATTATTACCTAAAACAATACCCTTTGGCGGTCAAAAATTACGACCGGGCGGTCGCTTTAAAGTACCCGGTGGCTCCCGGATTCACGGATTTACTTAAGACGCACAGAAAATAAAAAAAGCAGGCAGCTAAAATATTAAAACTAATATTTTGTAAAGCTAAGGATACTCTGTTAAAATATTGACATTATGCTGATCTTCTTCCTCCTGATTTTTACGCGTCCCCTGATCTGTTCTCTGGCTTTTCCTTATTTGAATTTTATTTACTCCGCGCTGCTGCTTGTTTTTTTGGCCGCATACATAATTTTGCGTAGGCCTTTCCGGCTCCTCCAGCCGGTTTTTTTTACCCCCCTGACCATTTTTGTTGTCGCAATTTGTGTTTCCCTTGTTTTTTCCTGTGATCCAAGCGCGAGCATTTCCCAGGTTTATCAGTATATTAGCGCGCTGGGTTTATTCATCGTCGGGATTTCTTTATCCGAAAAAGAAAAACTTTCTTCGCTGCGCGCCATTATCCTTTCGGCGGGGATGATCAGCCTCCTTGCTATTTATCAGTATTTTTTTACTTTTAAACATCTCTCCGCGTACCTGGCGGATAACCGGATCTCTTTTTCTTTTGCCTGGGATTATATCCGCAGCCGGAGGGTATTTTTCCCTTTTGTCACTCCGGGAGTCTTAGGCGGATTCCTCGCCATGGTTATCCCGCTGTCCTTGATCAGCCGCAGGCGGATTTGGCTGACACCGCTGTTATTTTTCACCCTGGTGCTCACCCGGTCCCCGGCAGCTTTTATAAGCCTTTTGTGCGGAGCAATCGTCTATTTCTGCCTGAAGGGTAAATTAAAAAAGAGCAGTATTTTACCGCTGGCCGGGATATTTTTATTCATGGTGGCCGTATTTATCTGGCGCTCGGCGGCACAAAAAGAACACCTGCGCCCCGCATTTTCCATCGCGATGAGATTAAGTTATTGGCAGGAATCCCTGGTGCTGGTGCGGCAATACTTTTTTTCCGGCATGGGCTTAGGGAATTTTAACCTGCAAAACAGCCGCTACGCCCACAATGCCTACCTGCAAATCCTGGCGGAAATGGGGATCCTCGGTTTAGGCGCTTTTATCTGGCTGGTATTTGCCGCATTGAAGAACGGATTTAACCGGTTGAAAGGAGCAGTGGATAAAGAAACAGGCTGCTGTTTAGCCGCCGCCAGCGTAGTTTTCTTAGTGCATAACCTGATGGATTTTACTTTCTTTTTGCCGGAAGTTTCCCTTATTTTTTGGTTGATTTTAGGATTATTCTCCGCTTAAGAACACCTCCTTTCCGATCAAAATCCTTTTATTTGCGATCAGCTGTAATTAAAGAAAAACTCTGGCACGCTCTTTAAAATCAGCCATTTTATCCTGTTTTTTTGACTTATAATTCCTTGATATTTGGTGAGATAAATTGTATAATTACTGTAATCGTACCAAGGGTTTAGTTTCTTTTTACGTATCCGCAAAAACAGGCAGTTATTTTCTTCGGAATTAACAGAAAATTGAACTTAAGCACTATTTTAGCTTGTTCATAACCTCTTGTTTAAAAAGAGTTTACATTTAATGCCTAAAAAAAGAATACTGATCTTGGGTGGAGGGCTCGCCGGATTAAGTACAGCCTGGCATCTGCAGAAAAACGGAGTGGATTGCCGGATTTTTGAAAAAGAAAAAGAGGCAGGGGGATTGTGCCGCTCTAAAAAAATAGGCGGTTTTACTTTTGATTGTGATGGGCACCTGCTGCATTTCAAGCACCGCTATACATTTAACCTGGTTAAGGGGCTTTTGGGAAGCAACTTGGCCAAGCATCAAAGAAGCGCCTGGATTTATTCATCAGGAAGATTCAGCCATTATCCCTTTCAAGCTAATCTCTATGGCTTGCCAAAACCAGTCATCCAGGATTGCCTTTTGGGATTTATCCAGGCGTATAACCATAGCCTCCCCGAGATAACCCAGCGTTATTCTTTTCAGGATTGGATCATCCAGCATTTCGGCAAAGGGATCGCCCGGCATTTTATGACCCCCTATAATACTAAATTCTGGACGCATCCGCCGCAGAAACTGACCTGTGAATGGCTGGATGGATTCATTCCCGCTCCTTCATTAAAAGAAGTGATCGAAGGTACGATTGAGCCGAATAAAAGGCAGTTTGGCTATAATGCCACCTTTTGGTACCCCAAAGCCGGCGGGATCAATCAACTTCCGTTGGCTTTAACCGCGCAGCTTAAGCATTTGCACACCGGATGCCCGGTTTCCAAAATCGACCTGGAGGAAAAACGGATAACTCTGGCTTCCGGAGGCAGTGAAAAATTCGATATCCTGGTTTCGACCATCCCTTTACCGGAACTGCCCCGGCTGCTCGGCGGGCTGCCGAAGAAAACTGAAGCCTTGTTCAAGAAGCTGAATTGGAACTCAATTTTTAATCTAAATTTAGGAATAAATAAGAATGATTCTGCCGCCAGGCATTGGGTGTATTATCCCCAGAAAGAAGTCAGTTTTTTCCGGGTAGGATTTTTTCATAATTTTTCTACTTCCCTGGTGCCTGCCGGAAAAAATTCTTTATATGTTGAAATAGCGTATTCTAAAAACAAACCGGTCGATAAAAACAGGATTATCGGGCACAGTATCAATGATTTGAAGAAAATGAATATTTTCAGGGAAAATGAGGTGATCCTGGCCCAAGACACTAACGATATAAAGTACGGTTACCCGATCTACGATTTTAATTACCGCCCGGCACGGGAAGGGATAGCTGAATTCCTGATGCAGAATAATATATTTGCCTGCGGCCGCTACGGAAGCTGGCGTTATATGTCGATGGAAGATGTACTTTTGGAAGGCCGGCAGATTGCAGCAAAAATCGCCAGCTTAAGCTGAACATGCCCGGAATATTTAAACAAATCAAACTTTTAATTCAATACCGCCACCTGATCCTTGATTTGGCGGTCAAAGACATTAGGGTCAAATACCGCTTTCCGGCTTTAGGTTTTTTATGGGCGATAATTATTCCCCTGGTAACGGTGATTGTCATGAAGTTTATTTTTTCTACGCTGATGCAAGTCAAGACGGAGAATTGCCCTTTTTTTATCTACCTGATGACCGCGGTTTTCCCGTGGGCTTATTTTGCTACTTCCGTCAGCAGCGCTACGGAAAGCATCTTAAACAACCGGGAGTTGATCAAGAAGACTTATTTTCCCAGGCAGATTATTCCGATTTCTGTGGTTTTGGCGAACCTGATAAATTTTATTCCTTCGCTGGCGGTGATGCTTTTAATCCTGGTCTTTTTCCGCATGCCATTCACCGTCTGGATTTTTTTGCTGCCGGGGATAATTTTTCTGCAGACTATTCTGGCGATCGGCCTGGCGTTGATTTTTTCCAGCGTTCAGGTAGTTTTACGCGACGTAAAATATATCGTTGAGTTATTATTAATGATCTGGATGTATCTTAGCCCGGCATTTTACCCGCTGACCATGGTGGCGGATTTTTCCCGGTTCTTCCTTAAAATTTACCTGCTTAATCCCTTCGTGGGATTATTCTGCCTTTATCGTTTGGCGATGCTTAAAGGGTTTGTTAAAACCCTTCCCGCCGGAGTAAATATTTGCAGCTTGGCGCTTTGGTCAATTTTAGCTTGCAGCGGCGTATTTTTGCTGGGATTTCTGGTGTTTAAAAAATATGAGACACACTTTTCCGATCTAGTATAAAAGATGAAAGCAATCGTATTAAAAGACGTAAGTAAGATGTTTATCCTGGCCCATCACGGAGAAGGCGCGGCTAAAGGCATGTTTTCTTCGGTGCATAAGCGTAAGACCGCTACCGAATTCTGGGCATTACGCAATATCAATATGGAGATTGACCGGGGTAAGGTGATCGGGGTAATCGGCAGGAACGGCGCCGGTAAAACTACGCTGCTTAACCTGCTGGCCGGGATATCCGCTCCGACAATCGGCAGGATTGAGGTTAACGGACGGGTTTCCAGCTTGCTTACTTTGGGGGCCGGCTTTCAGGATGAGCTTACCGGGGAAGAAAATATCTATTTGAACAGCTCGATTATCGGAATGGGGCGCAGGGAAATCAACGATAAATTTAACAGCATTGTTGAATTCTCCGAATTGGACGGCTTCCTGGATTCCCCGCTGCAGACTTATTCCCAGGGGATGCGACTGCGTTTAGGTTTTAGCATTGCCGCGCATATGGATTTTGATATTCTCCTTACCGATGAGGTGCTTTCCGTGGGGGATGTTTCTTTCCAGAAGAAATGTTTCGATAAGATCGAAGAGTTTAAAAAACAAAATAAAACCATGGTGATCACCAGCCATGATATCGATACGGTTAACCGCATTTGCGATGAAGTATTTTTACTGGAGAACGGTGAGATTGTCAAGCCGGGCGCGGAGAAAATTTCAGCGCGCTATTTGGAACTTTTAAAAGAAAACAGCCTTTCGGCGACTTTCAGGCAAAGATACGGCAGGACCAAATGGTGGGCAGATAAAAGATCCTGGGAGAAAAAAGAAGGAAGCAAAGAAGTCCGGATCGTCCAGGTTAAGACTTTTAATTCCCGCGGGAAGCAGGCAAATATATTTAAGCCCCAGGAAACGGTACGCCTGGAGGCGCGTTTTATTGTTGAGGAGGAGGTTCAGGCGCCTCATTTCGGCGTGGCGATATTCCGCGAAGACGGGGCATATTGTTACGGGCCAAATACCCTTTTTGACGGTCAGCCGATCGAGAAGCTGCATAAAGGAGAAGGCTTCTTTAGTATTGAATACAAGGCTTTATCTTTAAAGCCGGGCAGCTACCGGTTCTCGGCGGCGGTTTGGGACAGCACGGAGCTTTGGGCATACGATTACCACGTCGGTCTCTATAAGTTTGAAATTACCGGGGAGAATAAAAACGGCCAGTTGGTATATTTACCCTACCGCTGGGAACCGGTACGCAAAGAGCAGAAATTCGGTATTTTCCCGGTTGCCGAGCCGGCAGAGCATTTTGACCCGGAATATAAATTATCCGATCACACCTCTCCTTGTCCGGCACAAATTTCTTCCGTTCAGCTGCTGGATGCGGCAGGCAAGCCGGGAACAGATTTTAATACCGGGGAAGATCTGCGGATCAAAATGGAGTTTGGATTTTCCGGCCTGCCGCGGAATTATTATTTGTGGGCAGGTATTTTTCGCAACGATGACGTTTATTGCCACGGGGTATCCCGGAAGCTCAAAGAAAAAACAATGGTTTTGAATTATCCGCAATTCCCGCTGCTTACCGGGGAGTACTACCTGTCTTTGGGCATCTGGAAGAAGGGGCAACCGGAACCGGTATTATACCGGCATAAAATTTCGACTTTTAAAATGGCATTCAGCGGCCAGGATCACGGGACGGTATATTTAGAGCATAACTGGAAGTGGCAACTTCCCTTCAGCGATGACTAAAAAAATCAGGAGGCTCACGGTGAAAAAGAATTATCCCCAAGTAAGTATTATTACTGTAAATTTTAACGGTAAGAAATACCTGGAGGCTTTTTTTAATTCCGTATTCAAACTGAATTACCCGCAAGACAAACTGAAGGTTATTCTTGTGGACAATGTTTCTACTGATGATTCGGTTGAGCTGGTGAGAAAAAAATACCCCCGGGTTAAAATAATCCGCAACCGGGCGAATAATTATTGCCAGGCAGTCAACCTGGGAATAAAAGCGTCCCCTACGGAGCTGGTGGCTTTAGCCAATAACGATACCCGGATGGACCGCAACTGGTTAATCGAGCTGGTTAAGGTTATTGCTGAGGATAAAAAGATCGCTTGTGTCGGCAGTAAAATCCTGACTATGGACGGGAAGATCCAGAATGCCGGCCATTACGAGCTGCCTAATTTTTACTGGGGGGAACGCGGAGCCGGCCGGAATAAAGAAGAATTTGATTCTGTGGAAGAGGTGACCAGTTTATGCGGGGCGGCGGTTTTATACAGAAAGAGCGCTTTGCTGGAGGCCGGGCTGTTTGACGAGGATTTTATTATTTACGGAGAAGACGTGGATATCGCCTTGCGGCTCAGGCAGAAAAATTATAAATTATTGTTTGTCCCCCGGAGCCTGATTTACCATAAATTCCACGGTACGGCAGATAATGAGTTCTCCCGTTATTATATCGAAAGGAACCGCCTGTTATATTTGGCCAAGCATTATCCGCATAAATTAAACGAATCCTTGCTGGGCAACGGAAATTTTACGATCAAGAAATCCGTCGAGTCCCTGGGGAACTTATACCTTGTGCTGCCGGAGATAATTTTAAAGTTAATCAAAACCCACCCGCAGGAAACGGCAAATAAAGTCATCCATGAGATGTTCGGTGAAATAAAAAGGATCAGTAATTTAGAAAACGATGTTTTAGCCGCAGAATTAAAAAAACAAACCCAGGACTTGCAGGTAAAAATAAAGCAAATTATGGAAAAAGATCAGTCGCTTACCGATAAAAGTTTCCAGATCAAGGCTTTTCAGGAGGAGATCAAAACTCTTGAGGAAAGAGAGAAAACTATCCTGGCCAATCAGGAGCAGCAGTTGACCGATAAAAGTTTCCAGATCAAGGCTTTTCAGGAGGTGATCAAAACTCTTGAGGAAAGAGAGAAAACTATCCTGGCGCAGCAGGAAGAGCAGTCTAAAGATAAGACCGCCCAAATCAAGATGCTCCAGGAGCAAATTAGAGCCCTGGTAAAAAAAGAACGTGCTTTTAAAAACAAAAACATTCAGGTTAATGCCTTGCAAGATGAGATTAAAGTTCTGCGCTCCCGGGAGAAATCTCTGATTGCCGATAAGCAAAATAAAAAGCTCCGGGAAAAAGAAACGCTGGTGTATAAGGAGCAGATCAAAAATCTTTCTGAAAAACTGATTAGCCGGGTGCAGGAGGTTTTTTCAAGGGATCAGCAATTGATTGACCGGAAAACCGAAATAGATTTTCTGAAAAAAGAATTATCCGGTTTAGCCGAACAACTGGCGGATAATTTGGTAACCATCGAGGAAAACAAAGCCCTGCTGCAGAACAGGGAAAATGATATTACCGCGTACAAAGAAGAACTGGTTAACATTTTTAAACAGCTGCGCCAGCGTCTGGATGAGGTGTTGATTAAGGACGGGCAATTAGCGGAGGCGGCAGAGGGAAAAGTTTTCCTGGAGACTAAACTGGTGGAACTTTCTAAGCAATTGTGCCAGCGGGCCGAAGAAATCACCGCCAAAGACACCTTGATCGCGGACAAAGAAAATAAGATCTCTGCCCTCAATGTTGAAATTACCGCTAAGAATGACCAATTGACGGAAAAAGAGGGCCGGGCCCTGTTATTGGATTCCGAACTGCTTAATCTTTCCAATCAACTGCGCCAGCGCATCGATCAGGTGTTGATTAAGGACGGGGAATTAATCGAAGCGCAGGTGCAGATTGCTTCCCTGCACACGGAAGTTTCCGCCAAAGACAGTCTAATCGCGGACAAAGAAAATAAAATCTCTTCCCTGCACACGGAAGTTTCCGCCAAAGACAGTCAGCTTGCGGAAAAAGAAAATAAAATCTCTTCCCTGCACACGGAAGTTTCCGCCAAAGACAGTCAGCTTGCGGAAAAAGAAAATAAAATATCCGCGCTAAACAATGAGCTTGGCGGTATCTATAACTCCGAAGGGTTCCGTTTTATTCTCCGGCCGCTATGGACGGCTGTCTGGAATATACGTCAAATGGTTTTAGCTGCATTTAGAAAATCCATCCAGGGGTTCTGGCTGGGGATTGCCGCGTTATTGACCCCCGTTTATTTAGGGTTGGGGTTGTGTTTTCTGATGGAGAATATCGCCGGTTTTATTTTCCGGCCATTATTAAGAGCGATCGCGCCAAAAAGAAAGGTCAAGCCGATCAAGGACAGCAAGATCAGCCTGGTGATCCCTAATTATAACGGAGTAGCTTTTCTTAAAGAATGCCTGCCCTCTGTTTTTTCCGCTGACGGGTTCAGCGAAGGGCAAAATGAGGTCTTGATCGTAGATGACGGCAGTAAAGACGGGAGCGCGGATTTTATCCGCAGGAACTTCCCGGGAGTGCGCCTGATTTTAAACAAGAAGAACCGGGGATTCGGTTTTACCTGTAACCGGGGGGTCAAAGCCGCCAAAAATGATATCGTGGTTTTGATCAATAATGATATTATCCTGACCAAAGATTTCCTGAAGCCTTTGCTCAGCCATCTACAGGGGAATGAGGACATTTTTACCGTTACCCCCAAGCTTTACGGTTGGGATAAGCAGACCTTTGCCTGGGGTATGCATATGGGGCATTTTGAAAACGGTTATATCAGATTGTGGAATGAATCCGAAATCGGCAGCGGAGATAAAATCAGTGAAGCCGCGCCGACTATATTCGCGATTGGCGGGGCGATGGTATTCCGCCGGGAAGATTTCCTTTGGCTGGGGGGATTTGACGCTGTTTACCGGCCGAACTGCTGGGAGGATATCGATATATCCTATCGCGCCTGGAAGAGAGGACTAAAGGTAATTTATGAACCCTCCAGCCTGATGTACCATAAAGGAAGGGCGACTTTAACTTATGAGCGGCCTAAAGAGATCAAGAATGAACTTTTGTTTACCTGGAAAAATATGACGGATAACCGTATTCTTGGTGAACATTTAAATCTTTTGCCTTGGAACCTGTACCGCCATAAGGGCGCTTTTCTGAAGGGATTTTTCTGGGCACTGAACCATCTTCCGCAAGCCTTATTACACCGTTTTCTGGAGCGGGGATTTATTCGTGATCTCGAGGATAAGAAGATCTTTGACAAGATCATGCTTTATTACGGAAATTTTATAAAAAGAGGGTTGAGCCATTCTTCCGGAACAAAACCCAATATTTTAATTATTTCCCGCTTTTTGCCTTACCCCTTGAACATGGGGGGACGGATCCGGATCTATAATTTAGTCAAATCTTTATCCGGCCGGTACAATTTCATTTTACTTAGTTTGATCGACCATCATGATGAGCTGCAGTATCTTCCGGAGCTTAAGGAGATTTTCAGCGAAATTTATCCGGTACACGCGGAATCTCCTTTGGGGGCGGATTTCAGCCAGCAGAGGCTTTATCCGGAGCAGTACAAACAAGGGTACAGCTATAGCCGGCAGTTAGTGAACAAGCTCAAGGAGCTCAAGGAGACAAAACCCCTGGATATTGTCCACATCGAATCGAATGAGTTGCTATACCTGACCGATTATACGGGGTGCCTGCCGATAGTCTATACCGAACATGATGTCAGTATGCTTTCGCTCGGAAAGTCTTATTACAAAAAAGACAGCCAATTCTTCTGGCCGTTTTTTGACAACCTGAAAAGGATTTATTTTCACAACGCTCAATATAAAAAGCTTGACCGGGTAGTTACCCTCTCCAAAGAAGATGAAGCTACTTTGCGGGAGTTTTTTCCTAAAACCAGCACCACCCTGGTGCCCACGGGAGTAGACCTGAAGCATTTTTCACTGGAAAACAATCTTCATAAAACCAAGAAATTGATATTTGTGGGGCATTATCGCCACTACCCGAATGAAGACGCGATTGTTTATTTTGTAAAGAAGATCTTTCCTCTGATTCGCCGAACAATGCCGGATGTGGAATTGTTGATGGTGGGTTCCAACCCTACTCCGAATGTCCAGAAGCTGGCCGAGGAAGAGAATGTGATTTTAGTCGGCCAAGTGCCGGATGTTAAACCTTACCTGGAGGATGCCAGCGTATTTGTGAACAGTATCCGGGTCAGCGCAGGCATAAAAGGCAAGGTTTTGGAAGCGATGGCCAGCGGGGTTCCGGTTGTCTCTACTACCGTCGGTTCAAGCGGTATTGACGCGCGCAAGGAAGAAGAGATTTTAATTGCCGATACCCCCAAAGAATTCGCCCGGCAAGTGATCCGGTTGCTCCAGGACCAGGAATTAAGGGGCAGCCTGATTACGAATGCCCGCCGCCTGGTGGAGAATAAATATGGTTGGATTAAAAGTACGGCGAAATTGGATATGGTCTATAAAAGCCTGCTTTTTGATACCGGCCACAACCCGAATTTCTATTTAACGGATAAATTCGTCGATAAAACAAATAGCTTTGTCGACCGCAAGATTGAGCAGTTGGGGGATGATCTCGGGCGTCCTGAATCCGGCCCGGAGGAACTGCATCTTGAACTGACTTACAATTGCAACAGTAAATGTATCATGTGCGACCTGTGGGATTATCACCAAAGGACTCCCCAGCCTAACCGGGAGCTTTCTTTTGATGAGATCAAATCTTTTGTGGGGGAATCCCGGTTACTGCAAAAACCAAAGGTAGTGGTGCTTTCCGGAGGAGAGCCATTTTTAAGGAACGATATCGTTGATCTTTGCGGGTTTTTCAGCAAGCAACTGCCGCAAAGTTCTATCGGGATACTGACCAATGGTATTAATACCGATGTAATTTTGAATAAAACCAAGGATATTGTAAACCGGTTCCAGCCCCATTCTTTATGGCTGGGAAGCTCCCTGGACGGCATCGGCCAGGAACATGACCGGATCCGCGGCGTGCCGGGGGCATTTGCCGGCCTGTATAAAACCATCAGCCAGTGCAGAAAAGAACTGCCGTTTATCAAGCTTTCCGTAAATTTCACGCTGACTCCTTATAATGTGGATCAGTTACTTCCAGCGAAACGGTTTGCGGATAGCGAAGGGCTAGACTTTTTTGCCCAGTTTGTCGTTCCTAAACAGGCGCGGGAGGAATTTATCTGGAAGCCTCAGGATCTTGACCGCGTAAATAAAGAAATTATGCAGATCATTCAGGAAATAATCTCAAAAATAGGCCCGGGCGGCAGCATTGATTCGCCGGAGAAGATCAAAGATAAATATTTAATCTCCCAGCTTTACTATTGGTCGCACCTGGTTAAGTACCAGACTAACCCGCAGCGTTTCTTTAAAAAATGTGTCGCCGGTTCGAAGTTTGCGATGCTCAATCCTTATGGGGATTGTTATTTCTGTCCGGGGCATAAAAACAGTTCTATCGGCAATGTCCGTGAACAAAAATTCGACAGTCTGTGGACTTCCGAAAAAGCCCAGCATATGCGCAGTTTTATTGAAGACGGCAACTGTCACTGCTGGCTGGTGTGTACAGTGTTCCCGGTTTTGGAAAAAGCCTTAAGTAAATAAGGGAGTATCTTTACATGGTTACTAATACCCTGCAAAGGCAGGAACGGATTAGGGCGCTCAAGGAAGAAATCCTGGGCTCTGTAGATAAAAGGACGGCCCAGAATGTTCCTCTCCTTTCGGCCCGGGAAAAGAGCCTGCTGTTCAATGATTTTGAGTATAACGTCGGCAAGATTTACTTGGAATCTACTCCGGAGGGGGTAGGTATCGGGGCGCATTATAATTGCAATGCCAAATGTATTTTTTGCCTGGGGGGGAAACCCAAACTTTTTTCCCTGGAAAGGTTCCGGGAATTTTTTGAGCCCCGGCTCGGCCGGATTATTTCTAACGCGCGGTTTATTAACTTTTGCGGTTTCGGGGAATTACTGCTGATGCCGGATATCGCCAAATTTCTGGAGTATGTTAACCAGGGCTATCCGGAATTAAATAAAATCTACACCACCAATGGAACTCCTTTATTGAACAAAGAAGTTTGCGCCCGGGTAACCCAAAGCAACACTGCGATAGAAATATCCTTGCATGCCTCCAACGGCCGGTTGCACAAAATTTTAACCGGGCTGAGCAACTTTGACCAGATTACCCAGGGGATCAAGCAGCTTATTTCCACGCGTCAGTCCAGAATGCGCCCGTTTATTGTCCTGGTTTTCCTTATCAATACCCTGAACATCGAAGATCTGCCTGATTTTATCAAGCTTGCCGCAGCACTGGGGGTAGATGAGGTAAGCTGTAATTACATGAGCATTTTCCACCGCGCGCATTTGAAATTCTCCTGTTTCTTTAAGCAGGAAATTACCAACGCTTCTTTTAAAAAAGCCCAGCTGCTGGCCAGGAAATTGAAGATGCCGCTAAGGTTACCGCCTCAGTTTGGAACCATTGTTCCTGCCGGTCAGAGGAGAACATGCAGCGACCCCTGGAAATACTTTTATGTGGAAAATGAAAGTTCCGTGTTGCCTTGTTGTTTCGCCGGCGATCACGTGGGCTATTTGGGGGAAGCTGACTTTGAGACAATTTGGAACGGGTTTCATTATAAAAACCTGCGGAGTTCCCTGTTAAATGCAAATCCCGGGCAGTGGTGTGAATATTGCTATAAGTACCGCAGCGAGAATATCAACGACATACGCGCCCATATAAATTTCCGGCCGGGTTTTCGCGATAAAATATTAAAAGGAATTAAGTTATGAAAGTTGCTTTAATCCAATGTCCCGGGTGGGGGCGGGATTGCCCGCCTTACTCCATCGCCCTGTTGTCGGCGATACTGCGCATCCAGGGGCATAAAGCTTTTGGTTTTGATTTGAATAATGCCTTATATTGCAGCGGTCCGGATAAGTATAAAAAAATGTGGGACGATAAAGATAATTATTCTTTCTGGAATAACCGGGCGCTGATGGCGGAGTTTATCCGCGATAATGAAAAGATGATTGATTTCCAGATCGATAAGATCCTGGATACGGAGGCCAAGATTATCGGATTCAGCGTGCATTTTACTTCTTTATTGGCCAGTTTAGAGGTGGCCCGGAGGATTAAAAAAATCGATCCGGAGAGAATTGTCGTTTTTGGCGGCCCGGATTGCTGCCGGGAATTAAGAGGCAAGGAATTGATCAGGGAAGGCGCCGTGGATATCGTGGCGGTCGGGGAGGGTGATGAGACCTTGCCGGAGCTGGCCGAGATAGTGCAGCGGGAAGGAAAAGTCGAATTTTGCCGGGGAGTACTGTTAAAAAAAGGCAAAAAGATCATTGATTGCGGTGACCGGCCGCCTGTAGAGTCTTTGGATCGATTGCCGTTCCCGGATTACAGCGATTTCCGCAAGGACATTTTATTCGGGCATTACCGTCAGCCGGAAAGGCTGGAGATACTCGATAGCCGGGGATGCATTACCCGTTGCCATTTCTGCAGCGAGTGGCAATTCTGGAAGAATTACCGCACGATGAGCGGGGAACGCATATTCGAAGAGATTGCTTATCAGGTAAAACGCTTCCCGGGGGTAAACTACTTTTATTTTATCGGCTCTTTATTGAACGGCAATGTAAAAGAATTATCGCAATTCTGTGATTTATTGATCAGCAGCGGGTTAAAAATAAAATGGTCCGGCCAGGCAATTATCCGTCCGGAGATGACCCGGGAGTTGATGGAAAAAATGGCAAAAGCCGGATGCGAATGGCTGGGCTACGGCGTAGAGAGCGGTTCGCAACAGGTGGTTAAAAGCATGAACAAGCATTTTTCTATCGCCAATGCCGAAGCGGTCCTGGAAAATACCCGCCGGGCCGGTATCGGTACGCAGGCTAATTTTATGTTCGGTATCCCTACGGAAACGCAAGAAGATTTCCGCAAGACCCTGGAATTCCTGCAGAGAAACCGGGAAAACATCGATTCGGTTTTAGCCAGCCAGTCTTTTTGTGTGCTGGATAAAGGGACCTATCTTTATACGCACGCCAAGGCACTGGGCATAATTAATCCGCAGCATCACCTTTATTGGGAAACCGCCGGCAACAATTATGTCGAAAGGTTCCGGCGCTATGAAGAGTTTTGCCGCCTGGCGCTTTCTTTGGGGCTGCCGGAGACTTCCGGAGTTTTAAGGGTTAAACCGGATAAATGGCTCCTGTTAGGCGATTATTTTTTATTTAAAAAAGATTATTCCGCGGCGCGGGAGTGCTATAAGAAGTCAATAAAACTCGAATCTAAAAATACTACGACTCTTAAGAAAATAGCGCAGTGCCAGAAAAGATTGAAAGGAAAAAACAAAAATAAATCAAGCCATTGGCAAGACCTGCAAAAAGTCAAGGGGAAGGTAAAAATTCCCCCGTCTGCTTTAGCGCGGCAAACTGAGGCGCAAAGCCTACCGCTTACTCCGGTCCAGGAGAAGGTCAAGGGGGCATTGCTTAGACTCGGGTTAAAGGAAAAGCTGGATAATTATCTGCTGATTGAGGCGCAAAAGCAGTCGCGCCAGCAGAAGGTAACCGGCTATCCGTATTGGCTGACAATTGATCCGGCTAATTTTTGCAATTTAAGATGCCCGTTTTGCCCTACGGGACAGCAGCGGGGCAGCCGGGAAAAAGGAAGCCTGACCTTTGAAAATTTTAAAAAGGTCGCGGATGAATTAGGTCCGTATTTGCTGCATATAGATTTTTGTAATTGGGGGGAGCCGTTTTTAAATCCGCAGTTGCCGCAATTGATAAAATACGCCAAGCAATACCAGATTGATACCAAGGTGGATTCAAACTTGAATCATTTTGATGAAAAAACAGCCGAGGAGATTGTTTTGTCCGGATTGGATAAAATAATCGTTTCTATCGACGGGGCCAGCGCGCAGACATACGCAAAATACCGGGTAGGCGGAGACTTTCATACGGCAATCAATAATTTGAAAATCTTGATCAGGAAAAAGAAAGAGTTGGGCAGAGCCAATCCTTATATTTGCTGGCAATTCCTGGTCTTTCGGCACAATGAACATGAGATCCAGACAGTCCAGCAGCTTGGCCGGGATCTCGGGGTGGACAATGTGTCTATTACTAAAGCCTTTATCGGTGAGCAGGATTGGATCCCCTTAAACGAAGAATACAGTAATTACCGCAAAACCAAAAACAAACCCAAAATTACTTCTCAGTATTTTAAATCTTTGCAGGAAAAAAAATGTAACTGGCCCTGGGAAGAGGTAGTCATTAATCCCAATGGTTCGGTTTCCGTGTGTTGCTCAGTGGAAGACCAAAAGGATGATTTCGGAAACATTTTTCAGCAGCCTTTTAAAGAAATATGGAATAATGCCGCTTATCAGCAGGCCAGACGGTTTATTAAATACAAAAGCGCTCCGGATGATGCGCAGAAAAATATTTGCATCGGATGCAGGCATGCGGGGATGATCAATGTCGACATACTCTCCTGCCATTCCTTTTTTGCCGATTCAAAATAAACGGGGAGGGTTTTTCCCTGCGCCGGAGATACGGGGCCGAAAAAATGAAATTAAGAAACAAAAGAGCGTTAAGCATTTTAGCCGGCCTGGTGATTTGCCTCCTGGTCCTCGAAGGTGCCGCGCGCTTGGCGGGATTTATTTATAAAGCCTATTGGACAAAAAACAGGGAATTTGCCGCGGGCGACCGGCAGGCGGTAAAAATATCCTGCCTGGGCGATTCTTTTACTTTTGGAGTAGGGGCTGGCTTCGGCCAGGATTATCCGGCTCAACTGGAGAAGCTGCTTAATACAAAACGGCAGCCGAAAAAATTTATCTGTTATAACCGGGGTATTCCCGGCAACAATTCTTCTATGGTGCTTAAGAATTTAGTGCGCAACATTAACGCCGATAAGCCAGACGCTGTAATTCTTTTAATCGGCTCTAATGATTCGACCACTCTGGAAGACAGCGACGATTATTTATTCCGTCTTGCGGATAAGGCTAAAATCGCGCAAATCCTCCTGCGCGCGGATATTATTTTGAGCAAGTCCAAGGCGTACAAATTATTTAAAATACTGGTTTTAAATTTAAAAAATAAACTCCACCCTGGACTTGACCTGGCACAGATCAATGCGCAGGAAGAGTCGGCTTTTCCGCCAAAGAAGGTTCAGGGCGCTTATAAGAGCCCGGACAGCGCTAAAAAAGAGGCCTATTTGGTCCGGGCAGAATCTTTACGTTCCGAGCGAAAATTTGACGAGGGGGAAAAAGTCCTTACCCAGATGCCTGCAGGCATTGATCCCCGGGACCGCAGAGAGTGCCTGCTTTTGAGTGACATCTATTACGGCCAGGGAAAATACGATCCGGCGATCACAATGGTTAAAAGCTATATCGAAAATAACCCTCAGGATGCCGAAGCGTTATTTAAACTGGGAGAAAATTATTTTTCCCGGGGAGAAAATAACTCCGCGTTGAAACAAGCTGACTTTCAAGAGGCGATCAATCTGTTCAACCGTGCGTTAGCCTGCGCCGACTCCGATGATTTTATGCTCAAAGCCGGCGGCTACGGCTATTTGTCCAGAATATATTTTAGCCAGGGGAATAAGCCTTTGGCTACAGAAATGATCGACCGGGCGGCGAAGTTCAGGCCGCACAGCAGTTTTATCCGGCAGTTTAAACGCGTAATCCGGGAATCATCGCTGGCGCAGGAAGAAAAGGGGGTTTTTGACCGATTATTGGATTATAATCTGGGCCGGATCATAAATCTCTGCCATACTTATAATATTAAAATTATACTTTTGAATTATCCCCGGGAGCCGGCCGGAGGTATCCGGGAAAAGATTTCCGGAGAATACAAAGCGCAATTTGTGGATGTCGGAGCCGGATTCAGCCGGGCTTTATCCGCAGGACAAACAGATCTTTTTTCATCGGACAGGGCCCACCCGAATGACAAGGGTTATGCAGTTATGGCAGAAACTATTTCCAAAACATTGCTTTCCACAGGAGTATTTTAATGGAAGTCGTTTTAATTCAATCCCCGGTTTGGGGAACATATGATCCGCCGCTGGCTTTAGCCCAGCTGAGCGCCTGTTTAAAACAGGCCGGGCATAAGGTGCGCTCTTTGGATTTGAATATCGAGCTCTACCTTAACCGCAGGGAAAATAATAAAGGATTGTGGGCCTGGGAACAAAGTGATTTTTGGTATGATTCCGGCAATGTCGCCCAATTTTTTGCTGAAAACAACGCTTTGATCAATCAATACGTCAAACAGATCATCGCGCATAATCCGAAAATGGTCTGTTTTTCCGTTTGCACTTCTTCCCGGTTTGCCAGCCTGGAGCTGGCCAGGAGGGTCAAGCAGGAAAACAAAGATCTGATTATTGTTTTCGGGGGTACTTTATTTTTTGAACCTGCCTGGGCGCAGACGATACTGCTTGATGGGGCGGTAGATATCGTGGCCTTGGGAGAAGGGGAACTAACCGTAGTCGAATTAGCGGGCATGATCCAGGAGCGTCAGCCGCTGGAGGGCTGCCGGGGGATTTCCTACAGGAGGGACGGGCAGGTTTTTCACAATCCTTCCCGGCCGCTGTTAGAGAATCTGGATGAGTTGCCGTTTATGGATTTTTCCGATTTGCCCTTAACTAAGTACGACGATAGCTACCATCTTCCGATATTGGCCAGCCGGGGATGCGTGCAGCAGTGCGCATTTTGCAGTTCCCGGGCATTTTGGCCGGGCTACCGCCATATGAGCGGCAAGAGGATATTCGAGGAAATAAAATTTCACAAAGAGAATTTCAAAAAATTAGGGCATATTGATTTCCTGGATCTGTTGATTAACGGTGATATCAAGTCTTTACATTCTTTTTGTGATTTGATGATTGATTGGGCATCGAAAGAAGAGATCGAAATTTGCTGGGTAGCAAATGCGATTATCCGTAAAGAAATGACCCCGGAGCTTTTGGCGAAGATGAAAAAAGCCGGATGCAGAAACCTGATTTTCGGGATCGAGTCCGGTTCCCAGAGGGTGTTGGGTTTAATGAAAAAAAGGTATGCGCTGGAAGATGCGGATAATGTGATCCGGGCAACGCATGAAGCCGGGATAGTGGTGACGACAAACTTTATGTTTGGTTTTCCCGGCGAGGAAGAAGAGGATCTGACGCAGACCCTGGAATTTATTAAAAGAAATGCCCCGTATCTGGACCGGGTTTATCCTAGCCGGACTTTTTGCGCGATCGAAGAATCCAGTTATTTACATGCGCATCAGGAGGAATTCGGCATCCAGGCCAATTCTCCCAATCATTTATACTGGGAGTCCGTAGACGGCAGGAATACTTATCCGCAAAGATTGCTGCGCTGCGAAAAGTTTTGTGTATTTGCCGCGGAGCTGGGGATTGAAGTGACCAGCGGAGTACAGACTTCGGTTGAACTCGACCGTTGGTTTAATTTAGCGCATTATTATGAATACAAGAAAGACCTGCCCAACGCATTGGAAAACTTACTGAACTATTTCGAAAAGGAGCCGAAAGACAAGCTGACCACGGAAAAACTTACCGGTTATTATGCGCAGATCCAAGAAGGCCGGCTGCAGCTAAGTCCGGAGATGCTGTCTAGGATTAAAAAAGCCATCGAAGTGATTAACTCCGCTAGCGGGGGTTTTTTGCCGGTAGGAAGTAATTTTGGCAGGGGCCCCCGGGTCAAGAGCATTGCTTTGGCCAAAGCTGAACAGCGGGATAATTCCAAGCTTAGTGACGCCGAATTCAGCGATAAAAAAGTTATGCTTAAGTCTACGCCGAAAGCCTATTTCCTTCAGGTTTCCGGGCCCTGTAATGCCAGCTGCACCTTTTGTTCCCGGGGCAACGGTTATGAAATGTTCGACCTGGAGATATTTAAGAAGCGGTTTGAAGAGAAATTATTTTTCTGCCTCAGTCATGCCGAACAGATCGTCTTGACCGGTTCAGGGGAGTATCTTTTATTGCCGCAAGTCGGCCAGATCCTGGATTATTTTGATCACTCTTTTCCGCATGTGGAAAAAATGTTCTCGACTAACGGATCCGGGTTGACTAAGGAGATTTGCGATAAAATAACCAGCGGGAAAAGCAGATACACCATCCACGCTTCTTTGCATGCTTCCCATGCCCGTCTGCATAAGGTAATGACGCGCCTGGATAATTTCCACAAAATCTTAGGGCAATTAAAATATTTGCTGGAGCTGCGTAAGAAGACGCGCAATATCGGGATTAATCTGATTTTTGTGGCCACTACCTTGAATATCGAAGACCTGCCGGATTTTGTTTTATTGGCCGCTCAATTAGGGGTAGATAAGGTAGTTTGTTATTATAATTATATTTATGTTCCCGCGCAGAAATACCTCTCCTGTTTCTTTAAGCAGGAATTAACCAATCAGAAGCTCGATCAGGCAGAAAAATTAGCCGCCGAGTTGAATATAAAAATCGAACTGCCGCCGAGGTTTAACCAGAAAAATTATCCGCTGCGCGGAGTTTGTCCGGAACCCTGGACCCAGGTGATGCTTGACCTAAACGGGCATGTCCTGCCCTGTGATGCCGCGGAGGATTGTTCGGAAAGCCTGGATAAGGTCGGATATATCGGGGATGTCTGGAGCGGGGAGTATTATAAAAAATTAAGGCGTTCGCTGATCGATGGCTCAGGTACTTGTTTTAAGTATTGTTTCCGCGCCAATCCTGCCTGCGTGAATGATTTCCGCTCGCATGTGATCCGCCGGGGCAGGAAGGATGCGGAGATAGATATTTTCTGGGAGGATAAATTTTAACTTTAGAAGAAATGCTTAAAACGGAAGATTTTAAAAATCTGGAATGGTATTACAAAGATCCGATAATGGAGTCCTGGACCTATGTCGCCATGGGGATGGATAATTTAAAGGATTATGACCCGGCAAGCTACGCGGAGATTAAAAAAAAGCAGGGATTATTGCTGCCGGAACAAAAGGAAATGCTGGCCTATGTTAAAGAAAACAGCGCAAGATTGAATTTAGACTGGGGGCAAGTCGAGTCCGGGATGGCGGATTTTTTACAAAAGTTCCCGCTGGCCTTAGGTCTCCAGGTGGGCTGGGATGATCCAAGTTTTATTTTTTTATACCTTTTGACAAAAATTACCAAGCCCAGGGTAATCATTGAAACCGGCAGTAATGTGGGGTTCAGCAGCTCGTTTATCGCTTTGGCGGTTAAAGAAAACGACAATAATTGTAAATTTTATACGATTGAACCTTATTTATCTTACGAATGGAAGGCGATGAGTTTCTTGGAGCATAGCGGACAAAGAAAGCAGAAAATTAATTACAGTAAGGTCTCAGGCAATTGCGGCCCCCTGGCGATGGTCCCGGCGGATTTAAGAGAGCGCATTGTTCTAAAAACCGGCTATTCCCGGGATGTCTTACCGGGACTGCTGCGGGAGAACAAAAGCGTGGATATATTTTACCATGTTCCGATAACCGTGATCGGGAACATGGTTTGGGAGTGCGCCAGTGTCCTGCCGCAGGTGCCCCCCGGAGGCTATGTCCTGGTGCACGATGTAAATTTGAATGCCGCCTTCCAGCAGATGTTCGGGGAACGCGCAGGGGTGAGCATAAAAGAGAACCTGGGAGTGTTTAAAAAAATAGATAACGATTATACAATTGACGGCCAATGGCTGACGCCGGCGGAGAACGCAGCCTTGAATGACCGGGAATACGCGGACAAAAAAACAAAATTAGAATCTTCTCCCAAGGAAATCATTATTCAATTGGGCGCAGCCTGCGCTTTAAATTGTGTTTTTTGCCCGGGGAAATGCAATAAAGCGGAATTTAAATTCGATAATTTTTACCGCAAGCTGGAGGGTAAAATTTCCCGCTATCTGGCTCAGGCGGAAAAGATCGTTTTTAAATCCTGCGGCAGTTTTTTTGATTCGGAGGAAATGCTTAGAATGATCCGTTGGCGGATTAATTGTATCGAGCTAAGCTTCCCGGAAATAGAAAAAGTTTATTTTACCAACGGGTTGGATTTAACCGCGCAGGCGGCAGATTTCCTTACGCATCCCCGGGGGATTTGCGGCCGGGAATTCGGTGTCAAAAATACCGTAAATGTCGCGCTTTTTGCTTCCAACAGCCGGATATACAAGATGCTCACCCGCAGCGATGATTTCAGCCTGATTTTAAAAAGGCTTGAAGACCTCCTAACGCTAAGAAAAGATAAGGAGAGCCTGAAGATCAACCTTTCCTTTTTTGCCTCTACTCTGAACATCGAGGACCTTCCGGAGTTTATCCGGCTGGCAGCTAATCTGGGGGTAGATAAAGTGGACTGCTCCTACAGCCGGGTCTATTCCCCGGCCCAAAAATACCTGTCCTGTTTTTTTAAACAGAAAATGACCAATGAAATTTTAGAAAAAGCCGGGAATCTGGCCGGACAGTTAAAACTTGCGGTCAACCTGCCTCCTAAATTCGGCCAGGAAACCTATCCGGAAGGGGTTTGTTGCGCGAAAGGCTGGGAGCAGCTGATTCTTAATGCCGCCGGCGATATCCTGGCCTGTGATTCAGGGGCAGCCTGCGGTGAGAATTTACAGGAAAAATCATTTATGGACAGCTGGAATGCAACTTATTATCAGAGTTTAAGGAAGGATTTGACGGCAGGCGGCGGCTGTTTTAAGCACTGCTTTATCGCTAATCCGGCTTGCGTGAATGAATTTCGTTCCCATGTTTGCGCCGGAGCAGGGGAAAAACAAAACATCGATATTTTGTGGGCGGATAATTTTTAAAACGCCCGCAGCAAAAATAAAACCCTACCCGGAGGGCTTCGCGGCAAAACTGCTTAGAGGCCTGGATCTGGGGCTTGACAGTCCAGAGAAAGGATGCTTTTTAGATGGAAGCGGCAGTGCGTTTTACCTGGAACATGCTATACGACTGCAATTACCGCTGCACGTATTGTTTTTTTGAAGGAAAGTGGGCGGAATATCGCAAGAAAAACGTATATTTTTCTCCGGATGAATTAACGGCGTTTTGGGAGAGAGCCAATAAAAAATACGGACCTATCTACCTGAATATTACCGGGGGAGAGCCGTTCCTTTACCCGAATTTTATTGAAATAATCAAAAGGCTTTCTAAGATTTGTTGCCATATTAATATTTCCAGCAATTCTTCGGGTGATTTGCAGAGTTTTGTGGAGGAGCTCAGTCCGGATAAAGTTTCACTGTCGCTTTCTTTCCATCCGCAATTTGATGATTTCGAAAATTTCCTCCAGCGGCTTTTATTTATCCGCCAACACCGGTTTGGCGGCTGCATAAATTTAGTGGCTTATCCTGGTTTTCTTGAGCATATCGGTGTTTATCAGGAAAAGCTGGCCAAAATTAACGAATCATTGAAAGTTATCCCTTTTTTCGGGGAATACCGGGGGAAAATTTACCCGCAAAGTTATACTCCCCAGGAACAGCGGTTAATCGGGATCGATGAATCCTGGTTTGTTAAGGTCAAGCGGTGCGGCAGCGCCTGCCAGGCGGGACAAAAAACCGCGCTTATTTTTCCCGACGGCAAAATAGCCCGCTGCGGCCAGACCGGTGAGCAGATGGTCCTGGGGAACTTTTTCGACCCGGATTTTAATTTACTCCCTGCGCCTTTACCATGTGCCGCTGAATATTGCCCTTGCGCTGAAGGGGAATTAATTCCGGAGGATCCGGGGGGAACAAAAGTAACCGGGGCTGGCGATAATCTTGAGGAGAAAAAAGCGTTGGAGCATCCTGCAGTCAAAGAAAGCGGCATTAGCTTTACCTGGGACAGCCATTATAAATGCAACTTTCGCTGCCCTTATTGCTGGTTTTACGAAGTCTGGGTAAACGAAGGCAAGCGCAACGTCTATCTTTCCGTCGATGAGTGGATGGGGCATTGGAAGCGATTTTACGACCATTACGGTAAATGCCATATCGCGATTACCGGGGGAGAGCCGTTCCTTTACCCGAACTTCATTCCGTTGATCAAACAATTGTCCCAGCTGCATTCCGTTAAAATCACGACAAATATGTCCGGGGATATCGAAACCTTTGTCAAAGAGATTGACCCGCAGAAGGTAACCCTCGATCTTAATTTTCATCCTTTGTTTTCCAACCAGGAACTTTTTATAAAAAAGACCCTGCTTTTAAAAAACGCGGGTTTTAAAGCCGGGGTATGTTATTTAGCTTACCCGCCGCAAATGAAACAGATGGAGACGGTGAGAAAACGTTTTGCGGAGGCGGGCATCGGCTTTGCCCTGGCCGCTTTCTGGGGGGAGTATCAAGGCCGGCGCTATCCGGAAAGTTACAGCCAACAGGAGCGGGACATAATGCGCCCGCATTTAGGAGCGGATGTTGACCGGATAACCTACCATTTAAAAGGAGAAAGCCCTAAAGGAAAATTATGCAATGCCGGCTATAAATATGCCGTTATTCAATCCGACGGGAAAGTGATCCGCTGCGGGCAATTGCCTGACGCGATGGGCAATTTTTTTGACAAGGATTTCCGCCTTTTTCCCACCGCCCAACCCTGTACCGTGGATTGCTGTCCGAGTAATGAATATGTCAATTTAATTCCGGAAAAAGAAAATCGATGAACGATATTTTAAAGGAAGAAAAAAAACCGGTTTATTTTAATTGGGACCTGCATTATGTTTGCAATTATCGTTGTCCTTATTGCTGGTTCTACGGTAAATGGCAGCGGATGGCCGAAAAAAACATTTATCCTCCCCTGGAGAAAATACTGAAGATCTGGGATAATATTTACGCTAAATACGGGCCGGTGTACCTGGATTTGATCGGCGGAGAGCCCTTGCTCTACCCGCAGATAATCCCCCTGGTCAAGGGATTGTCTATCCATAAAATCGGGATCACCAGTAATTTATCGGTGGATGTCAGCGATTTTGCCCGGCAAATTGATTCTTCCCGGGTGCATGTAACCGGAAGCTTCCATCCGTCGTTTGCGGATCTTGATACCTTCCTTAAACGGGCGCTTTTGCTTAAAGAAAAAGGGTTTGGTGACCAGGTTTGTTACGTGGCTTACCCGGCACAGATAAAACCAATGGCGCACTATATGGATAAGTTTATTAAAAACGGTTTTCAATGCCAGGTGCAGACATTCTGGGGAGAATATCAGGGTAAGCAGTATCCTTTAAGTTATAGCGCGGAAGAGAAAGCACTTATTGTGCCGTATTTGGGAACACGCGAAAATGAAAAATGGCAATTAGAGCCTAAGGCGGTGAAAGGAAGATTATGCCGGGCGGGCCAGACGCGCGCTAACATTAAAGCCGACGGATTAGTGGTAACTTGCGGGGGGGATAACCCCCAGATCATCGGCAATCTGTTTAGCGAGGATTTTAAGTTATGGGAGCAGCCCCGGCCGTGCCGGTCGGAGATCTGCCCGTGTAATGATTGGGCCGGTACGCTGGTGGAAAATACGCAGGTGCTTTTTCCGGCTGACCCGGATAAAACCGCGCAGCTGGCTTTGGTAATTCCGCAGACCCGGGTGAGCGAGAAAAAAATCGACCGCACCCTGATTGCCCCGGGGCGTGTTTTTTTGACCTGGGATATTCATTATGGCTGCAATTATCAATGCAGCTATTGCAATACGCCTAAACCCTGGGATCCGCCGGGAAAATGGGATAAGCAGAGGGATAAAATAGTTTATCCGCACATCGATAAGTTACTGGCGATCTGGCAGGATATTTACGATAAATACGGAAGCTGCGAAGTGCATATTACCGGCGGGGAGCCTTTTATCTACCCGTCCTTTTTAAAGTTGATCCGTTTTTTGTCCGCTATCCATACCCTGGAAATCATAACCAATCTCTCCAGCGATGTCCAGGATATCCTGGAGAATGTTACTGCGGACAGGGTGCGCATCGGCACGACTTTTCACCCCGAATTTGTGGATTTAAACGAATTTTTACAGAAACACCTGATTTTACGCAAAAACGGCTTTGAAACCTGGGCCAATTACGTGGCCTACCCGCCCCAGATGGGGAAAATGGGCGCGATCAAAAAAGAATTCGATAAGCTCGGAATTTCTTTTAATATGCAGCCCTATATGGGGAATTTTAACGGAAAAGAATATCCCGCCGGTTATGCCCCGGAGGAGCTTAGCCATCTCAAGGCCTGTTATGATAATGAGGATATCGTTAATACCAAGACCGTAGAATGGAAGACCGGAACGGACTATAAAAAAACCAGGGATAAGCCCTGCCGGATGGGGCAGATGTACGCAAAAATTTATCCCAATGGCGATGCGTACAGATGCTGCGGCCCACACAAAGAAACTATCGGCAATCTTTTTGACGGGACCTTTAAGTTGCTCGATGAAGCGCTGCCTTGTAACTGCGAGCCGTGTTTCTGCTGGAGATGTATGCTGGTAGAAAAAGAGGATTCCTGGAGGCAGCACTGGATTGTGCCGGAAAAGAAAGTTTATAAAACATAACCTTAGCCAGGCCTAACCCCGAAGGAAATGCATAATCCGCAGGCATATTTAAAAAATAAACTAAACAGCCGGGAAGAGATCGCCCAGGCCAAAATTGTGCTGGGTTCTTTACCCAGAAGGCTGATGGTTGTTTTAACCGTTAAATGCAACCTTGACTGCATTATGTGCGAAAGAAGGGCAAGCAATGCCGCCCTTTCCAAAGAAGCGGCCGGGCAGATCAGTAAATTTTTCCCCTACCTTGATTCGATTATGTGGCAGGGCGGGGAGGTGTTCCTGGTGGATTATTTCAAGGAATTATTCCAACAGGCCAGCGGATATCCGGATCTAATCCAGGAAATAAATACCAATGGCCTTTTAATTACTCCGGCTTGGGCAGAGGAATTTGCCCGGGCAAATGTCCGCTTAATCCTTTCTATCGACAGTACGGATAAGAAAATCTATGAATATATCCGCCGAGGGGCAAATTTTGAAGCGCTAATTAAAAATTTAACTTTACTTAAAGAAGCCCAAAACAAGCACGCTAAATCCGCTACGCATATCATTAATGTTGTGGTGATGCGTTCTAACTATCAGGGCCTGGAGGATTTTGCGGATTTTGCGGCTGAATACGGTTTTGGCGGGATCAATCTTCTGTATATGGTAGGCAAGAAATGCCCGCAGGAGAATATTTTTGAGCCGGCGGACGCCAGGGCAATCGCTTACCTTCAACAGTCGGTCCCCCGGTTGATGGGAAAATGCAAGCGTTCCGGGATAAATGTAAGTTGCGAGTTTAAGGTGCATTTAGGTCCGGTTGAGCCTCCGCAGGATTCTTTGCCCGCTGCCGGCGGCAAAGAGTTGTTTTGCGCCATGCCGTGGAAGTCTTTATTTATCGATGGAGCGCAAGGCGGAAAAGTTTACCCGGAGTGCGTCTGTCTCCGGCCGGCGGGGGAATTATCGAAAAATTCACTCGCAGAAATCTGGAACGGCCAAACCATGCAGATGTACCGCAAAAAAGTTTCCTGCGGAGATTTGGAAAACTGGTGCAACCCTAAATGTATTAACGGCTCCGTCAACAGGGATTTTTTGCGGCAATTATAAATAAAGGTGCCTGCGCGCCTGAAAATGCAGGCACAAGCCCAAGGGTTTAACGATTTATGAAAATTGCTTTGGTCCGGTGCCCCTGCGTTAATCTTCCTTTTCCGCCTTCGGTTGGCCTGGCGTATATTAATGCGGCTTTAAAAAAGGCAGGCCACGAAGTATCTATTTTTGATTTAAATATTGAAATATTCCATGCCGCCGATGGCCCGGATAAAGACAAATGGAATGTTCTGGAGGCTCCAAGTTTGCTTGATTTCGGGGAAGAGATTTTTCATAAATATAACCAACTATTTGAAGAATTTGTTAAAAGAATACTAAAGACTCGGGCAGCCGTAATCGGATTTTCTATATGGAACACCAACGTATCATTGAGTTTAAAAATTGCTAAAGAGCTAAAACAGCTCGAGCCTAATATTAAGGTGGTATTCGGAGGGCCCGATTGTTTCCCGGAATGGTCAGGGAACTCATCAATCAAAAATGATTGTGTTGATCTAGTTGTATACGGAGAAGGAGAGGAGACGATAACGGAAGTAATTGATTATTTGCAAACAACAGGCAGGATTGGTTTGCATCCGGGAACGCTTGTAAAAAAGAACGGTTCTGTAATAGATTGTGGCTGCAGGAAGCCGGCGCATGACTTAAATACGCTGCCGTTTCCCGACTTTGACGGGTTTCCTTTGGGAAAATATATGTCCAACGAGATGCCGATTATTTTTAATAGGGGGTGTTCAAGGAAGTGCGTTTATTGTTCTTTACCGGGCACCACTCCTGTATATCGATGCCGTAGCGCCCAATCAATATATGAAGAGCTTAAATACCAGGTCAACAAATATCCTCAGATCGATATGTTTCATGATGATTCTCCGGCTTTGAATTCCAATCTTAAGGAGTTATCACGGTTATGCGATCTTATAATCCAGGGCGGTTTGCGGATACATTGGTCGGGATTTGCCAGTGTTGATAAAAATATGGATGCTGTTTTATTGAAGAGGATGAAAGAAGCAGGCTGCGCAGGCCTGAATTTCGGAATTGAAAGCGGCTCGCAAAAAATAGTCGATAAAATGCGTAAAGGTTTTCGCATCGAGGATGCTGAAAATAACCTCCGCGATGCGCATAATTTAGGCATAGAAACAGTAGCAAATTTCATTATCGGCTTTCCCGGAGAAGATGAAGAAGATTTTCAGCGCACCTTAGATTTTATCCTTCGCAATAAACAATATATCTCTTTTGTCGGCAGCACAGCCTCTTGTTGGATCGGGCCATACATCTGGATGTATGAACATCCTGAAGAGTTTGGGATTACGGAAGAACAGGGGCAAGCCAATTGGTCATGCAAAGAAAACAATCATGAGATACGCAAGATGCGGGAACTCAAATTCAAAGCACTGCTGGATTCACTGGAAATAGACAAATCTTATCCGCAAGTAGTAGGTAAGAAATGAAAATTGCTTTAGTCCGGTGTCCCTGCGTTAATCTGCCTTATCCGCCTTCGGTCGGGCTGGCGTATATTAATTCCGTTTTAAAGAAAGCCGGCCACGAAGTTTTTGTTTTTGATTTAAACATTGAAATATTCCATGCCGCCGATGGCCAGGATAAAAACAAATGGAATATCCCGGATGTGTCGGGATTGATTGACCTGGGGCAGGAGATTTCCCGAAAACATGACCAACTTTTCCGGGAGAACCTTAAAAAGATAGCGGAAACCGGCTCCGGCGTAATCGGTTTTTCCGTCTGGGACAGTAACGCGGCTTTGAGTTTAAAGATCGCTAAAGAAATCAAACTGCTTTCCCCTCAGGTTAAGGTAATCTTCGGGGGCCCGGAATGTTTTCCGGAATGGGGCGGGAATGATTTGATTAAGCATGATTGCGTGGATTTGGTGGTATACGGAGAAGCGGAAGAAACGCTGCCGGAGGTAATTGAGTATCTGGAGCTGACCGGCAGGATCGGGCTGCACGCCGGGACAATTGCAAAAAGCAATGGCAGGGTTGTAAATTTCGGCAGCCGGCCGGCGCCGCCTGAGCTGGACAGCCTGCCCTTCCCGGACTTTGACGGGTTCCCTTTAGAGAAATATGCGACCAAAGAGATGCCGATCATTTTTAACCGGGGATGTTCGCGGAAATGCGTTTATTGTTCTTTGCCGGGCACTACTCCGGCTTACCGCAGCCGCAGCGCCCATTCTATTTTTGAAGAATTCAAATATCAATTAAATAAATACCCGCAAGTGGATGTGTTTCACTGCGACTCTCCGGCCTTAAACTCAAACCTTAAAGAATTGTCGCGCTTATGCGAGCTGATGATTAATGACGGCTTAAAGATAAGCTGGTCGGGGTTTGCGGTGATTGACAAGCGCATGGATGCGCAGCTTTTGGAAAAAATGAAAAAAGCCGGCTGCGCGGGGTTGAATTTCGGCATTGAAAGCGGCTCGCAAAAAATAGTCGATAAAATGCGTAAAGGTTTCTCTATCGAGGATGCGCAAAACAACCTCCGGGATGCTTACAATCTCGGGATGCAAACCGTGGCGAATTTTATCGTCGGATTTCCGGGTGAAAATGAAGAAGATTTTCAGGAAACCCTGGATTTTATTTCGCGGAATAAACAATATATCTCTTTTGTCGGCAGTACCGCTGCCTGCTGGATCGGCCCGTATATCTGGATCCAGGAGCACCCTGAAGAGTTTGCGATCACCCAGGAGCAGGACGGCTGGAGCTGCAAGGAAAATAATAACCAGGTGCGTAAACACAGGGAACTCCGGTTAAAGGAATTTGCCGATTCCCTGGGGATAGGGAAAGCCTATCCGAAACTGTCGGATAAAACATGAAAATTGCCTTGGTCTTAGCTCCAAGCTGGGGGATTGAGTCGCCGCATTTAGGGATTGCTTTGTTGTCCGCGGCTTTGCGTAAACGCGGCCACACGGTGGAAGTATTTGATTTCAATCTCCGGGTACATAAGCAAAACAAAGAAAAAGGATGGTGGAAGGGGGAGGAGGATCTGCATTGGGAAGATGCAAACACGGTTGGCGGCTTTATCCGGGACAACGAAGAGCTTTTAAAAACATTTGCTCAGGAAATTTATTTGAGCCGGGCCCAGGTGGTGAGTTTTTCTGTTTATAACACCACCTGGATGCTGAGCTTAGAATTAGCCAACCGGATCAAGGATGTGGATAAAAATAAATTCATTGTTTTCGGAGGCCAGCGCTGTTTTCCGGAGCTGGCCGCGGAAGGCTTGATTAAGCATGCGGCGGTGGATGCGGTAGTTCTGGGCGAGGGGGAGGAAGTTCTCCCCGAGCTTCTGGGAAAGATCGAGAAATTAAAAAGAATAGAGTTTTGCCCGGGTATATTCTATAAAGAAAAAGGAGAGGTTATTAATTGCGGCCGGCGGCCGGCGATCGCTAATATCGACGCTCTTACTTATCCGGATTTTAGCGATTTTTCGCTTGCGGAATACGGCAATCCGCACCAGCTTCCGATCCTTGCCAGCCGGGGATGCCCTTATCCTTGCATTTTCTGCAGCACTAAACTATTCTGGGTGAATTTCCGGTGTTTGAGCGGAGCAAGAATTTTCAAGGAGATGGATTTTCAACTGCACCGCCATCCGGGAGTCTCTTTTTTTACTTTTAACGACCATGTGATCAACGCGGATATGCAGGCGCTTTCGGATTTTTGCGACCTGGTTTTAGCGGCCAAACAAAACCAAAATCAGGATAATCCCTGGAAAGGGCTTAATTGGCGGGGGGCGGTAGTGATCCGCGAAGAGATGGATGCGCCTTTTTTGGCGAAGATGAAGGCAGCCGGCTGCATTGAGCTTGAATACGGCCTGGAGAGCGCATCTTTGGCGGTAAGGAAACTGATGCGTAAACCCCCTTACGATATTCAAGTCCTTGAACGGGTGATCACCGATACGCATAACTCCGGAATAAACGCCCGGGTAAATTTTATGTTCGGATTCCCCGGGGAAACCGAGGAGGATTTTCAGGAAACCCTGAATTTTCTTAAAAAGAATAGAGCTGCTTTCGCGCAGGTACATGCGAGCGAAACTTTCTGCCATGTTGACCCCGGGACGTATTTATTTGAGCATTTGAGCGAAGCAAAAATATCGGAAAAAAAATTCCACCCGCTTTATTGGGAATCGCAGGACGGTAAAAATAAATATCCTGAGCGGTTGCGCCGGCACCAGGAATTCTGCCAGCTGGCCGTCGCGTTAAATATTCCTTTAAGTTCCGGGGGGCATAAAATCATGCTGCACAAAGAGCATTTTTTAAAAAAATATGAGGAGAACCTTTGAGAGGGCTGGGGTAACCGCGCAAAAGAAGAAGCATCAACATCCTTAAGAATATATGTCGGTGATCAATAGAATTATCCTGGTTTTATGCGGTTTGTTGTTTTCCCTGCTGCTTTTGGAAGCGTCTGTCCGTTTTGTCCCCCACCCGCGTGCGCAACAACAGCTAAGCCGATACTCCGTCAAAGGGCATGACCGGGTAAGGGTGGACGGGATGAACAAGTTTTTCCGTGAAACCGGCTATTATTATTGCCGGCCGTCCGCAATCCCGGGAGTAGGCTACGAATTGATCCCGGGGGCCCGGGCGGAAGAGAAAGTTAATGTTTACGGGATGGTGGGCAAGGAATATCCGCTTATAAAAAGTAAGAACGTTTATCGCATCCTGGTATTGGGGGATTCTGTTACTGAAGAGTACTCTTTTGTTAAGAATCTGGAGGCGAGGCTGAATCGGGAATGCCCGAACAAAGTCTTTGAACTTTGGAATGCGGGTGTCGGCGGCTACGCCGTGAACCAGTATGCTGCTTATTTAAAGTATAAGGGGTTTCAATATAACCCCGACATGGTGATCGTGGACCTTTGTCTCAATGATTTCGATCTGGACACGATCGTTTATTATGAGACAGAAAAAGGGATAGTGGCATATGATAATGCCGGATACAACTTATCCAAGGCGGTTCCTTTAAATAAATGGCTCTATCTGCACTCTTATTTTTACCGTTTCTTGATCAGCCGCCTGGAAAGAGTCGCCGTTACTTATGAGCGTAAACACGCGGATAATTTTGCCGATGGCGGCAAGGTGGATGAGGGGGCCGTGGAAGGCAGGTATTACTTAAAGACTATAAGGGATATGTGCGCCAAGCATAATGTCCCCCTGGTGGTGGCGCTTTTCCCTTATCTTAAGGCGCGGGCAGAGTATGACGATGGGGAAAGCCAGAGCCATAGAATAATGGTCAAATCTCTGCAAGAATTCGGGATCAACTTTATTGACCTGGATGAGTATATTCCCGAAAACATCCGGCCCGGCCTGCGGTCGAATTTAAAGCTTTCTCCCGACTACGTGCATTTTACTCCGGAAGGTTATAAACTGGCAGCGGCAGCGGTTACCCCATACCTGATCAAAAATTATTTTAAGGCCAAATGTTCCGACACTCGCTAATTAAAGTCTACAGGTATCTCAAAGCAAGATTAAGCACGGCCCTGCTATTATTTGTTGTATGTTTTTACCTGGTGAATAATTGTCTTTGGCTGCGCCTGGACACCCCCTTCCCCACCTACTTTTATTACGCCTATGATTTCGGCAGGGTGATGGAATTTTACGATTTGCTCCAACGCTCGCAGTTCGGCTTGCTTTTGCATCAGCTCACCCATCAGCACAATGCTTTCCTTCACGCTTTGACGGTTGCCCTGACCGCATTCGTTTTCCACAAATCTTATATCGCCATATTGTTATTCCAGAATACCCTTTATTTTGCGATCGCCATAATTTCGATCTACTTGATCGGCAAGAAGATATCCGATAAGTTCACCGGTCTGCTCGCCGTTGCGATATTTTCCTTGTACCCGGCTGTCTACGGTACGTCACGGTTTTATATCATTGAATTTGCCCTCATGGGGATGATCCCGCTGTGCGTGCTGTATTTGCTGCGTTCGGAAGGATTTACCGAACGGAAATATTCCTTTTTGTTCGGCTTGGCTTTAGGGTGGGCAATGATGATCAAATATTCCGCAGTGACATTCATTGTCGGGCCGTTGCTCTACGTTGCGGCTAGGGCGCTTTTTTTCAGGCCGAAAGAGAACAGTCCAGGGTTGTTGCCGGTTGCCCTGAACATTGGGCTAGCGGCTTTTTCCGCGGGAATTATAATGGGAATAAAATACTTTAATATTGATAATTTAAAAATGTATCTTTCTCATCCCGTTCTTTGCGTAAGGCCGGGTGAGCAATGGTATAAACTAAGCAATCTCCGGTACTACACCTTAGGCTTAGCCGACCAACAGCTCTCCATGATTTATTTCTTCATCTTATTGTTCAGTCTGCCCGTATTCTTTTCGAAGGAGAAAAAAGGGACGATAATCATGCTTTGTTCCTGGATCATCGTGCCCTGGATAATTTTGCTGACCATGCCCAACGGTTACCGTTCGGCCCATTTTATAATACCCTATTTGCCTGCGCTGGCGTTGATCTCGGCAAGCGGCTTGACTACGGCTTTGAAGAAGGCCGGTAAGCTTAAGGCGATTGTGATCGGATTGCTCCTGGTTGTGGGGGCATGCCAATATTATGATCTTTCATTCGGGTGGGGCTCTTATTTCAGCAACCGGAAGCTCCAGACAAAATATGGGGAGATCTATAATTACCAGCTTTCCGAGAATATTTGCCGGCGTCCGGAAAGCGGCCAGGCCTATGAAAAAATAATCAATCTGGTCTCTCAAAATCCTGATCCGCAGCAGAATAAAATGCTGGTCCTGCCTCCGACGGTTAACTATTCTTATGCCCAGACCCATCCCTGGTTCTGCCTGGCCTGGTTAAGAGGCTTGCCCATAACGGCCATAGACGCAAACGGCGAGTTTGTCTCCCGGGTGTTGGATGAGCTCAAAGTGGCAAATTTTATTTTGTGCGCGGGGAACCAGGATATCAAAGACAGCGCTTATCTGGATTACACTTTAGCGTTAGTCCGGGAACTTTTCAGAAAGGAACATGATTATGGGAATCTGGCCCAAATGGATGAGTTCTTAAAGAAGGATGCCAGCCTCTTTAAAGAAAATTTCCAAAAAAGCATAAGCAAATTCGAGCTGGTTGCTACCGTTCCTTACAAAGAAGTTTCTTTCCGCATATACAAGAAACAGCGATAAGCTGTTCCGTAAATACCTTTGAAAAGACTTATGGGAAGCTGGAAAAATAGGATATAATAATCCATACCAAAATATCTTAAACCGCCGCTGAATTATTTTTAGGAAAAAGGAGCAAGAATACACTTGAGGCCAGATAAGGTTGTTATCATCGGAGCCGGGCCGGCCGGCCTTACCTTAGGATTGAAGCTCTCTGAGGCAAAGATACCCGTAGAGATCATCGAGGCGGATGACCGGGTAGGAGGGCTTTGCAAAACCCTGCATTACCAGGGCTGTTCCTTTGACCTGGGCGGGCACCGGTTTATAACCAAAGATAAACAGACCCAGGGTTTTCTTGAGCAATTAATGGGCGGGGATCTGCTCCTCAGGCCCAGAAAAAGCATTATCTGCCTGAAGAACAAGAAGATCAATTATCCGGTAAATGCTAAGGATATTGTCGGCAAGCTTGGATTCAAATTTGCCTCCCGCGCCTTTCTTGACTATCTCCTGACTTCCGCGCTGCAACGCCTTTATCCCCGCCTGGATTCCAGTTTCGAACAATGGATGATCAACCGCTACGGGGTAACCTTATATAATTTCTATTTCGGCCCGTATTCCGAAAAACTCTGGGGGATCAAGCCCTGCCAGATATCGCATCAATGGGCAGAGCAGAGGATCATGCTGCTGAACCTCGGGGATGTTGTTGCCCGGATGTTATGGAAAAAAGGCAACAACCCCTCAACTTACGCCCACCAATTCTACTACCCCAAAGCCGGGATAGGCCAGATCTCCGAAAAAATGGCAGAAAAGATCGTCGCCTTAGGAGGGGTAATCAGGGTTTCCTCCGTTTTAAACGCGGTGAATTCCTCTCAGGATAGGATCAGTTCGGTAAGTTACAAAACCTCCGACGGCAGCGTAAAAGAGAGCAAGGGGGAATATATCGTCAATACCGCCCCCCTGCCTTACTTCATTAAATTGCTGGCGCATGACGATAACGGTTATGCCGAAGAAGCGACCAGGAACAACTATTACCGCAGCATCCGTTTTATGCATGTTTGCCTGGATATCCCCTCAGTCTCCGATAACACCTGGATTTACGTTCCGGATGCGGAAGTCATTTTTTTCCGGATACAGGAGCTGCGGAATTGGAGCCCGACTATCGTGCCGGAAGGCAAAACCGCCCTTACCCTTGAGATCGCCTGTAATTATAACGATACGATATGGAAAATGCCGGAGGATGAATTGTGGGGGCTTTGCTACAAGGGCCTGTCAAGATTAGGGCTGCTCAAGGAAGATAAAGTTTTGTGGCATTTTTCTTCTTACGCCCGCCACGCTTATCCCATGTACGGTCTTGATTATGCGAAAAACGTAAATAAAATGTACGCCTACATTTCCCGGATCAAAAATTTGCGCTGCATCGGAAGGCAAGGCCTTTTCCGTTACAATAACATGGACCATTCCATTAAAATGGGCTTATTGACGGCCGAACATCTCCTTGACGGATACCCTTTTGCCGAAGTAATGAAAATCGCCACTGAACGGGCGATCTTTGATTGGCAGGACCCCGGAAAATAATATAAAAAAATGAAAATCTGCATTATCAGCCCAAACCTGAGCGGTTGTGTTTCGATCTTGGATTGCGGCGTCACTTACCTGGCGACCTATATAAATGAACGCACCGCCCACCGGGCGGCTATCTGGGATTATACCTTCCGGCGCAAAGATTGGAAAGGGTACCTGAAAAAGAAATTTGCCCAGGACAGGCCCGAGGTGATCGGGATAACCTTCTCCACTCTTTATGAAGGGTATGTAAGGGAATCAATCGATTTTATCCGGACAAACCTTTCCCGGGATATCCCGATAATCGTCGGAGGAATACACCCTACCTTGAAACCGAAAGAGACGGCGGCAATCGACGGGGTGGATTTGGTGGTCCTGGGGGACGGAGAGGAAACCCTTGCCGAAACCCTCGATGCCCTGGAGGCCGGAAGGAGTTTCCAGGGGATTGCCGGAACAGTGTACAGGGCAAAAGGGGGCGGGCTGGTGGAAAATCCAAAAAGGCCCTGGATCAAGGATATAAATGCGCTGCCTTTTCCCAATTACGACCTTTGGGAAGACCTGGATAAATATTTTTATTTCCTTGGTCAGTTATGGCTCATCGGTACCCGCGGCTGCCCTTATAATTGCACTAATTGCGAAGAGCTCCCCTTGCGGGAGGCGGTGCCGGGGTGCCGTTACCGCGTCCGGGACCCTAAGAATTACGTGCAGGAGATCCAGTACCATTACGAAAAATATAAAAACATAGGATTACGGATGGCGCATCCGTTTGACCCGGTCTTTCCGCTTAACCGCGAGTGGACCAGGGAATTCTGCAGTGAATATATTAAATCCGGGTTACATCGGCAGTTGCCTTTTTCGGTCTTTGCCAGAGGCGATACTTTTTTTAACCAGGCTCAAGGGGTAGAGTTCGACGAAGAAAGGCTTAAATGGCTGGCGCAAGCCGGATGCAGGGAGATCCGCATCGGGATCGAGGCGGGAAGCCAGAGGATGAGGAATGCGGTCCACAAGAAAGGCGTCTCCGATGAGCAATTGCGCCTGTCTTTCCGGTATTTAAAAAAATACGGCATGCTTACCATCGCCTATAACATGCTCGGCGGCCCCGGGGAAACCAAAGCCGAATTGAAGCAGACCTTCAGGATGAATGTGGAACTTAATCCGGACAAGCCGATCTTTTTTATTTACCAGCAGCTTACCCATGATCTGTCCAAGATGGGGCTGCTTGGGCAGGACCATCAAACCGCCTCAACAGTAAACCCAAAAAGCAAAAAGAAAGGTTTGGTGCGTAACCCCCGGGATCAGGCCACGATCCAGTTCGGCGAACCGTTGGCTTCAGCGCATTATTCAAAGCGATGGCTCATGTGTTTTCAGGGTTTCTGCTATTCTTATTTCGTAGGGAAACGGGTCTTAAAATTGATCTTTCGCCAAAAGCACCGGTTTTTCATTAATCTCGTTAAGTACATGCGCCAGGGGCATAAAGTAGGGGGAAATATGAAAATCGTATTCGCTTATTTTCTTGGTTCCTGCGGGGACAATCTTTTTTCCTGAAAGTGAAAAAAATATCCAGGGTTTTATTGATCAATCCGCCCCAAATATCCGCGGGCAAATTCCTTGACGGCTACCAGGGGACCCGTCCGGTATTACCGCCGCTCGGGCTGGCATATATCGCCGCCTGCCTGGAAGAGCACGGGTTAGAAGTGGATATTTTTGACGGGATGGTGGAAAGTTCCCCTGAAAAAGAGATCGCCCTGAACACCCGCCGATATGATTTAGTGGGGATAACCGCCACTACCTTTCAGGTCCTTCTGGCTTACCGCCTGCTTCAAGAGATCCGGAGCCAAAATCCTGAAATCCCGGTGGTTATCGGAGGGCCGCATGTTTCCTGTTTTCCCCTGGAACCGCTGGAAAAAGGCCTGGCGGATTTTTCCGTTGTCGGCGAGGGGGAGGAGATCCTCCCGGAGATAATAAACGCTATTGAAACACGCAAGGATTTTTCCGCGCTTACCGGGGTCGCCTATAGATCTGAGGGCAGGATCTATCCGGCGCAAGGTTCCGGCATGGTCAAAGACCTGGACAGGCTTGCGTTTCCTGCCCGGCACCTATTGCCGATGAAAAAATACCGGACAAGCGCAGTGCGTACCCGCCGGTATCCGGCACTTTCGATGATCACTTCCCGGGGCTGCTCGATGCAATGCAGTTTTTGTTTTAACCAGCTGCCTTACCGCAAAAACCTGCGGTTTACCTGCGCAGAACGCATAATGGAGGAGATAATCGAGTTGGTAACCCGATACGGGGCAAAAGAGATCCATTTCTGGGACGATAACTTTCTGGCTAACAGGCCCCGGGCACAACGTTTGGCCGAAATAATAAAGGCCAGCAGGATCGATCTTTCTTTTGACTGCGAGGCCACGATAAATTCCTTTGATCCCCAAACCCTGGAAAAATTAAAGGCGGCCGGCTGCTACGGCGTCTCTTACGGCATCGAATCCGGGAACCAGAGGATCCTTGATCTAATGGGCAAAAAAATATCCCTGGAGCAGATAAGGAAAGTAGTCAGGGAAACCCAGAAATTAGGCCTGGATGTGCGCGGCTATTTTTTATTCGGTTATCCCACCGAGACAAAAGCGGAAATTCTGGACACCATTAATTTTTCCAGGGAGCTGAAGCTTACCGATGCCACTTTTTCGCTGTTTGTCCCTTTGCCCGGTACGGACGCCTATGCGTTGGTCAAAGATGAGCCGGAATTCCGGAAGGAGTATTGGAAAGAGCTGGTGCTTTCCGAAATAAGTTTCCCCCGGCTGCCCTTAGTTTACCATCCTCGGGCGGTTAAGGAAGAGGAACTATTGCAGCTGCACCGGATGGCCCTGCGCAAGTTTTTTTTGCAGCCGCAACAGGTGTTTAATAAATTGTCCCGGGGTTTTAAAAGTTATCCAGTATTCAAGGAATCCCTTAAGGGGCTGGGATCATTGCTCCGGGGATAGCCGTAAGCGAAAGCAAATATGAATGTTATAATTACCCGTCCCAGATACCGTACGCACCTGATCACCCCGCCCTTGGGCATGGCTTACGTCGCCTCCCATTTAAAGAAAAATAATTTAGCGGTGGAGCTTATCGATGCGCTCAAAGATAATATCGCTAATGCGGAATTGGCCGAGCGGTGCGCGGCCGCCGATATCGTTGGGATCTTTTGCATGAGCGACTATTTTTGGGAGGTGCGGGATCTGGCCGCAAAGCTCAAGGCGGCGGGAAAAACCGTGGTCATCGGCGGTCCGCATGCTACGGTTATGCCCCAAGAAACCCTAAAAGATACCCTGGCTGATTACTGTGTCGTCGGTGAAGGGGAACAGACGATGCTTGAGCTGGTTTTGGCTTTAAGAAATAAAAAGGATCCCGTCAATATCCCGGGAGTATATTCTCGTTCCACGGTCAAGTTTGTCCCGAGAGATTTTTTTGTTGATCTGGATGTCTTGGCTTTTCCTGCCTGGGAAGATATCGATCCAAGGACCTATCCGCCGGCCCCGCACGGAGCGGTGGTCCGGGCTTTCCCCGTTGCCCCGGTGACTACCTCACGCGGTTGCCCGTTTTCCTGTCATTTTTGCGCCAGCCCCAAGATCTGGAACCGTCAGATAAGGTTCCGCAGCGCAAAGAACGTGGCCGATGAGATCCAGATGTTGGTAAAAGAATACGGGGTTAAGGAAATCCATTTTGAGGATGACAATCTCACTTTGAAGAAGGAGCATATCCAGGGCATCTGTGAAGAGATCTTACGCAGGAAAATCAAGGTGTATTGGGCGACCCCGAACGGGATACGCGTAGATTCGGTAGACGAAGAGCTCTTGAAATTAATGAAAAAAAGCGGCTGCTATAGCGTGGCTTTCGGCATAGAATCCGGATCGCAGGAGATCCTGGATCATATCGAGAAAGGGACAGACATTGCCCGGATCTGCGCGGCGGTCAAGCTGGCCAGTAAGGCCGGATTAATTACTCAGGCTTTCATCATTTTCGGCCTGCCGAAAGAGAGCAAGGCGACGATTAAAGAGACGCTTAAGCTGGTGCTTTCCCTGCCTCTGCACAAAGCCCAATTTTTGCTGCTTGATATCTTGCCGGGGTCGGCGCTTTGGGATTCTTTGCGCCAGCAAGGCCCGGAGTATTTCCGGAAACGCAGTTATCAGGAACCCGGTTACGTGCCTGAAGGTCTGACCGCGGATTATTTAATCAAGGCCCGCTCAGAAGCATTCAGAAGGTTCCATCTTCGCCCCAAACAGGCCGGCACGCTTTTAAGGATGTTGAAGCTGAGGCAAATAAAATTTGTGTTCCAAAGGGTAATGGATTTCTCCATATTCGGTAGATTAGGTAAAAAAGGATAAACCCATGTTAAGCGGGATCTTCGCCGGGACGGTTTGTTTTTTCTTATTTTTATCCCATATTTATTTTTTCCATGTCTTTAAGATCAGGCGCCGTTTCCGTTTTATGGCGGCGCTGTTTTTATCAATCCTGGCCTTTTATATAATTTTATATGCGTTTTTTTCCAATATCCCGGACCAAGGCCCCGTGTTTTTTATGCCCCTGGGGGCGTTTGCTTTTTTAAACGGGCTTTTCCTCCATTTTGCGGCGGGTTATCTCTATCTGCACTGCCTCCAGGTAATTGACCGGTCCCCTTCCTGCAGAATGATGATAGAAATTGCTGCTGCGCCCGAAAGGAATCTAAGTTTAGAGGAAATTAAACAGCGTTATAGCATTGATAAAAAAGTTGCGGATAAAGTGGAAGAAATGTCCGTTTTAGGATGTATCCGGAGGGAGGATGGCCGTTATTTCCTTACCGCCAGAGGCAAGAAGTATATGCATATCGGTAAAGGCATCAGGGATTATTTGAAATTAGAGAGAAATTAATTGACCCGGGGATCTCCGGTTAAAGAAAACAGATGATCATAAAAGGGATAATCATTGCAGGGATTTGTTCTTTTGCCGCTTGTTTAATCCAGGTTCTCCTTTGCCTGCTGGGGCCGGGCAGGGGCAAAGCAGAACCGATGATCCTGGAATTAAGACGGCAGGCAAAATCGGCAATCCTCATCTGGTTGTTTATGGCGCTGCCTTACGCCGGAGTATTTCTCCGGGCTGATCCTGCGGCCCTGTCGGGCACCGGCCTGGTAGCACTTTCTTTTTGTTACGGTATTATTTTCTATTTTTTCTTGACCTGCGTATATTTAACCCTGTATTATTTTGTCGACCGCTCGATTTCCGCGACCCTTTTGGAAATAATCGGCGATTCCGGCGAAAAGGGGCTGAGCCTGGATGAAATAAAGGAAATATATGGGATCGAAAAAAAATATAAAAAGGAGCTTAGGGGAATGCTCCAGGGAAGATTCATTGTTGAAGAACGCGGTACTTTCAGAAACACATTTAAAGGCTCTTTTTGTGCCGCCGGAACTGATTTTATTAAACGTTTGCTAAAGTTAGGCAAGGGCGGATAATCCTTGTTGGAAGCGGACCAAAAACAATAAAACGCAGAAAGCCGATGTTTACCCGAAAAACCAAAATCGCTCTGGGCAAAGCAATCCTCACCAGGAAATCACCGGTTTACGTCCAATTTGCGGTGACCAAAAATTGTAATCTTGGCTGCGGGATGTGCGCATCCTCCGTATCCAGGAAAGCGGAAAAAGAATTGTCCCTTGCGGAGATCGAAAAAATAGCGGATAGGCTGGAGAAAATAAGGGCCGGAATAATCCTGCTTACCGGAGGGGAGCCTTTTTTACGCCCGGACATCTCCCAGATAATCCGCATCTTCTCTGAGAAAGGATTCACCGTGCGCCTGCAGACGAACGGTACTCTGGCCACGGAAGAGAATATCCGGCAAGCCTGCGCCGCCGGAATGAAAGAAGTTACCATCTCCCTGAATTCTTTGGACCCGCAAGTGCATGATTCGATCAGCGGCCAAAGCGGCTCCTGGGATAAAACCATTGCTTGTTTTTCCCGGTTTTCCCGGATATTGCCTCCCCAAAATACCCTTTTGGGGATAAATACCGTGGTCTGCCGGAGAAATCTTAAGGAGTTGCCGCAGATCATTAAGTTTGCCACCCGGCTCGGGTTTTACTCTTCGCTGATCCCGATCCATGTTTCCGCTACCGCTGCAGATGGAGAATTTATCATCCGCAAGGAGGCCCCCGATTTTTCATTCCGCAAGGAGGATTTCTCCGACCTTGACCGGGCGTATAGGGAGATCATCGCCATGAAGAAAAACGGCTACAATATATATAACTCCTATAAATTTTTACGTAGCAGCACCCGGTTCTTAAAAGGCCAAAGGATAAATTGGCATTGCGACAGCCCGGACCTTTATTTTGCCATAAGCCCTTCAGGTAATTTTTTACCTTGCGCAGATTTAAATAGCGAGATTTCCTTGCTTGACGGTAATTTTGTTGACCTGTACCGTTCCGGCGCCTTCCGCTCCAGGATCAGGAAGATGGTGGGGAATTGTAAGGGGTGTTTTTACGCCTGTTGGCCGGAGATCAGTTTTCTTTGCCGGGATCCGCGGGTATTGGTCGAAAGGCTGCTTTTTGGTTTACAAACTTCCCTAAGCACCCGCACCTCCGTAACCGAAGAACAATGCCGGGAAATCATCAAGGAAATAAAAGAAGAGAAAGGGTAATCCCTTGCCTGAAGGTGAAGACTTTGCTATAATTATCCGGGGTTATCGGCGGCCGCAGTCAGATTAAAACAGCATTGAAAGCTAGCCCTGATTTGTTTTAATATGTTGCCAAGCAACAGTTTTTAATCGTCATCTATTGGAAAATCCGCTGCCATTTTTCTATGGCGTTAGTTTTATTGTTTGTCGGTTAATTGTCGAACCTGATTATTTATTAAGGAGGTGATCCGGTCGTAAAGCGTAACAAAAAAGCTGGACAAGGTATTTCGTTAACCTTAAGGTGGAGGGGCAAATGGATAAAAAAAGGTTTAGCTTATTGAGGATTTCGATTATAACGTTAGCAGTCAGTCTGGTTTTAAATCTGGGAATCAGCTTGACCGGTAAAGTTTTTGCTGAGGACAAACCCTATGTTCCAGGGGGGCAGTTGCAATACGATAAAGACCGGGCTCAGATATTGGGGGCTTTCAAAAATAAAGATAATTCCGCCATCGGCCTGGCCCAAAGTTTCCTGGCGCTTAATCCCCAGGATGTGGACGTGCTTAGCGGGTTAGGGGAAGCCTATATGAATAAAAATGATTTAGGGCTTGCCGAAGCAACGCTTAAAAAAGCGACCGCGATTAAACCCAATGATCCGGTGGCGAATAAACTACTCTCCAGGTTATATATGCTTAAGGCGATTACAAACCTGGATAACTTTGATCTGGCGATTAAACAGACGGACAGGGCTATCGCGCTTAATCCTGATGACACCGTATCGCTAACCAAAAATAAGATCGCCATCTATAGCGCTGAAGTTAAAAAATCCACTTCCCGGGGCGATATTCAGAAAGCCAACGAGGACCTTGACACGCTGATCAGTTTAAGCCAGGAGCCGGATAAATCGAAATTTATCTCAATGAAGGAGGTATTGAATAGACCTGCTCCCCCCAATAACTCCAAGAAGGAAACACCGAAGTTTGTTCCTCCCGATAACTCCAAGAGTGGTTTAAAATTAAAATAGCATTCGGGGAGACGATGAAAATTAAAAACTGGTTGAGGAAGGAAAGCTCCAAACTTGCCACGGTGAGGGAGTTTTTTGCTTTTTTATGGCAAAATAAGCTTTGGTGGATGGCGCCGATGATCTTAATTTTTTTACTCCTGGGCCTTTTGATCATTTTTACGCAAAGCGCCGCGGTGGTGCCGTTCATTTACGCTTTATTTTAAGCATGAAAAGAATACTCAAACGGCTGAATAAATATGCGCGGGGAGGGATAAATATTTTAGTCAGGCTGTTCTTAGGCCTGGTTTATCTGATCCTGCTTTTTCCTTTTGCCGCTATCATCAGGCTGCGCACCGATTACCTGGGAACGAAAACCGGATCTTCAGGTTGGATTCCTCTGGAGGAAATCCCAGACCAAAAGGAGTTATTGCGCCATCAATAAGCATGTATATTTTAGGCATAAGTTGCTATTATCATGATTCTGCCGCCTGCCTCCTGGAGGACGGCCGGGTTATCGCGGCTGCTCAGGAGGAAAGATTCAGCCGCTTGAAACATGATTCTTCTTTCCCTGTAAATGCGATCAAATTCTGCCTGGATTTTGCCGGAATTTCGGGCAGCCAGCTGGAATACGCAGTCTTTAATGAAAAGCCGTTTTTAAAGTTTGAACGGATCATTAAAACTCTTCTGGCCACTTATCCGTTCTCTATGGGGATTTTCCAGGAAGCAATCATAAACTGGATGTCGGATAAGCTATGGATCAAGAGCCTGATCGAAGAACACCTGGATTTACCCGCGGAAAAAGTATTGTTTTGTCAGCACCATCTTTCCCATGCCGGTGCTTCTTTTTTTTGCTCCCCTTTCCCGGAAGCGGCCATTCTTACCGTAGATGGCGTCGGGGAATGGTCCACGACGGCACAGGGGTACGGCAAGACTGACCAGGGCAGCCGGATAAAATTACTGGAAGAAATCCGGTTTCCGCATTCTTTGGGCCTGTTGTATTCTGTATTTACCGCGTTTTTAGGTTTTCAGGTAAATGAAGGGGAATACAAGGTGATGGGGATGAGCGCATTCGGCCAGCCCCGGTATACGGATAAAATCTATAAATTGATCAGGGTTAATGCGGATGGAAGTTTCCGGCTGAACATGCAGTATTTTGCCTATCACTATGATCCTAAGCGCAGTTTCAGTAAAAAGTTCGAGAAATTATTCGGTAAGCCCAAAGATCCGCGCAGCCGTTTTGTTACGGATAAAACTTCTCTTTATGATTATAAAGACCTCCCGTCGAGCGCCGAGATCAAGGCCAATCAATATTACGCGGATATTGCCGCCAGTATTCAGAAGGTTACCGAAGACATCCTGGTTAAAATCGCCAGCAACCTTTATCAGAAAACCGGGCAAAAAAAGCTTTGCCTGGGGGGAGGGGTGGCTTTAAATTGTCTGGCTAATTCCCGAATACTCAAGGAAACCAAGTTTGAGGAAATATTTATCCAGCCGGCCGCAGGGGACAGCGGCGCGGCAATGGGGGCCGCTTTATATGTTTGGCATTGCCTGCTGGCTAAACCGCGCGAATTTATTTTAAAACATGCTTATTGGGGTAAAGAATATACGGATAAACAAATCCTGGAGTTCCTGACAGAGAACCGGATAAGCTACCGGTTCATCGATGAGGAGAATAACCTGCTGGAGGAGGTAGCTGGTGCACTTACGCAAGGTAAAGTGGTCGGCTGGTTCCAGGGGCGGGAGGAATGGGGCCCGCGTGCGCTGGGAAACCGTTCCATTCTTGCGGATCCCCGCCAGGAGAAAATGAAAGATACCGTGAATATTAAAATTAAATTCCGCGAACCCTTCCGGCCCTTTGCTCCTTCAGTAATGGCAGATAAAGCCGGGGAATTATTTGAGTTGGACGGTGATGGAGGGCAATATCCATTTAAATTCATGCTTTATACCGCGTCGGTTAAGAAAAAAGAATTAATTCCGGCGGTCACGCACGCCGACGGGACCAGCCGTATCCAAATAGTAACCCGGGAGGAAAACCCGCTTTATTACAGCCTGATTCAAAGGTTCTATCAAAAAACCGGAGTGGCAGCGTTACTGAATACTTCATTTAACTTAAAAGGCGAGCCGATCGTAAACAGCCCGCAGGATGCCTTTAATACTTTTACCAAAAGCGGGATGGATATGCTGGTCCTGGGAAAGTTCATCTTGGTTAAAAAATGAGGAAAAGATGCAGATAAAAAAGTTGGTCAAGAGAGCGGGCAGGTCCATGTTCTCTTTGAAGCAGGAAAATGATTTGGCAATCGTGCAGTCGGTATTAATTACGGATAATGGTTATTGCGGCATCAGGGATCTGCATAGCGGTATTGAAAAAATTAAAATTTGCTTTCCCCGTGCAAAAATAACGGTTTTGACCTTAACCCAAAGGCAGGCCTTTCTGCAAAACGAGTTTCCGGATTTGGAATTCATTATTTGCTCTCCGAAACTTAAGCCCCGCCGCTACAGCATCGCCTTACAGCTGTTTTTCCTGCGGGACAAAAACTTTGACTATCTCCTTAATTTTTCCCTGGATCTGTCCCCCCTGATCGTGCAGTTGTTTTGGTTTAACTCCAGGATCATCCTGTACAATCAATGGGGGCAGTGGTGTTCTTTACGGCTGCGCAGGGTCAGCCAGATATTCACCACTTCCTACCATAAACAAAAAGCAAAAATAACCTTTAAGGGGATTTTAAAAAGTATCGGGTTGTTTTTTGTTTTACTGGTACCCGATGATGAGCAGGCGCTAAGCCACAACATATTAGTTGTCGATGACGGCGCCGTAGTTAACCAGTTGATCTATACGCTGCGCCGGATAAAAGAATGCCTCCCCTTTTCCCGGGTTACGTTATTAACTGTGGGGAAGCGTAAAGAAATAGATCAGGAATTGTCCGGGGTCAAGGTTATCCGGGTGGATCCATTCCTGATTAAAAGATACCGGATTGCCCGGCACATGCTTAAGCTGGGCGGGGGCAATTATGACCAAATTATACTTTTTTCCCTGGATATTACCCCGATTGTTATCGCCGCTTTATTTTTGCGCGGCCGGATATTTCTAAGGAACCAGTGGCATCAATGGTGGAGGATCAGCCTTAAGCCGGTAAGTTATTATTTGCTGCTGCCCTTCAGGCTCCTGGTAAGCTTGATCGGCAATATTTTAATTTTTATCTATCTTGGGTTTAATGTTTCCGTGATTTTTTTGCTGCGGGCTTTTAACGTTTTTAAAATTAAGTTTTTAGAAGAAGGGAACTAATTACCATGTCCATGGATGTCAGGCAGTTTAGCTCAGATAAAATATTAAAACATCTTGACCGGGTAAACGCCTGGCTGGAAGGGGATAATCCCGCGCCGATTACGGTGGAGCTGGATATGACCAACCTGTGTAACCATAAATGCCCGGAGTGCTCAGGCTGGTATTTCCAGAACCGGGGAAGCGATCAGCTTAGCAGGAACTTAGCGGTAAAGATCATCAAACAGCTGGCGCAGGCCAAGATCCGCGGGCTTATTTTTACCGGGGGCGGAGAGCCGCTTTGCCACCCGGAGGTTATGCAGGCAGTAAAATTAGCGCATAAATTAGGGCTGGATATCGGATTTATCACTAACGGCTCCCTAATCAATAAAGAAATCGCCAAAGTTTTGTTAAAATGCTGTACCTGGGTAAGGGTTTCCCTGGACGCCGCTTCCCCGGAGACTTTCCGGAGGGTCCACGGATTAGACGGCGACGCTTTTGTTAAGGTGCTCGGCAATATCCGGCTAATGACCAAAATGAAGCAGGCGCTTAAAAGTAAAACCGTAATCGGCATCGGCTATCTCACCTGCGATTATACGCAGGACAAGATGCTTGAAGCGGCCAAGCTTTGTAAGGGGCTGGGGGTGGATTATCTGCAATTTAGGCCGCTGCAAATCCATAATCATGGCGCCTTTGAGTACCATTTGATGGATTTAGCGCAAAATATCCGGGATTGTATGCAGGTGGGCACGGATGGTTTTAAGGTCCTGCATTCGCAGCATAAATACGAGATGATGAAAGATAAAAAATACGGGCGTAATTATGATAAATGTTACGGCCACCAGTTTGCCGCGGTAATTGCCGCGGATGCCAAGATGTATCTATGCTGCCACATGCGCGGGCACCAGAAATACTGCATAGGAGATCTAAGCAAAAACACTTTTAAAGATATTTGGAACTCCAAACAAAGGAAAACAGTTTCCGAGAACATTAATTTTAAGGATTGTGTCCCCTTGTGCCGGGGGAATACCTTTAACCAGATACTCTGGAATATCCGGCAGCCCAGGGAACACGTGAATTTTCTATAACCTGATATTTGCAGTTGGGAAATAATCCAAGGTTAACATATGGGGAATAGTGTTTTTAAAGATAGATTATGCGCGTCCTGGGATATCCATGTAAATTGTAACTACCGGTGCCCGTATTGTTTCTACGAAGAGGAGTGGGAAGAGCATAAAAAAAGGAATTTATTTTTACCTGCGCAGGAGTGGATAAAATATTGGAATAAGATTTATCAAGAATATGGCTGTTGCCATATCGATATTTCCGGGGGGGAGCCGTTTATTTATCCCTCCTTTCTTGAGTTAATATCCGAATTATCCAAAGTTCATTCGCTGGGAATAGTGACAAACTTATCTTGGGAGGTTGGGCCCTTTATTGATAGAATATCCCCCGCAAGGGTTAAATTACATCCCAGCTTTCATCCTTACTGCACCGGCACCGATTCTTTTATAGAAAAGTTAATAATTTTAAAAAAGAATGGTTTTGAAACATCGGCAACCTGCGTGGGGTATCCTCCTATATTAAAGAACATAGTGAAGCATAAGGATGAGTTTGAAAGCAAAGGGCTCCATATTTCATTATTGCCTTTTGTTGGAGTGTATCAAGGAATTAATTATCCCCATGGATATACCGTACAAGAAAAGGAGTTGATCGACACCATTTTAAATACGCCTTCGGCAAGGGGATATACGATGGAAAGAAAATCGCCTAAGGGCAAGTTATGCGGAACCGGATATAAGTATTTCCGGATTCGTCCGGAAGGCAGTGTTTATCGCTGCGCCAATTCTAAAACAATCGGCAATATTACGGATGAAAATTTTAAGTTGTTCGACAAGCCAATGCCCTGTGAACTTGATAATTGCAGCTGTCTGAATGAGTTGGTATATTTAATCGAAAATATTTAAAATAAGCACAGCCATTTTAATTATCATGGATTTTGATTTGACCAGAGACATTTTGGAACGGATAAAAAAATTTTCAGCAGGTAGCCCGCAGGGTCCGGTAATACTGGAACTTTATCCGACCTGGAGGTGTAACTCTAAGTGTATCGCCTGCCTGATTCCCGAGAATCAAAAAGATATCCCGGTAGAAGTACCGGCGGAAAGGTATATAGAGATTATCCGGGAGGCTGCCGAATTAGGGGTGCATATAGTTTATATTCTTGGAGGAGGGGAGCCACTGTGCCGGCCGGAGTTGATATATGATTTAGTGGATAACATAAAGCGCCATAACCTGAAAGGAATGCTGACTACCAACGGGATTGTTTTTCCCGAGCATTTAGCCAGGAATATGGTTGAAATGAAATGGGATTTTTTACATTTTAGCGTAGATGGCCCGGATAAATACGTCCACGATGAATTAAGGGGGGTAAAAGGAGCGTTTGAGAAGGTAATGAATGCAATCCAACTATTAAATTCGTGGAAAAAGAAATTATCCACAAACAAGCCCTCTTTAGAATTTAATACCGTGCTTAGCGTAAAAAATTACCATCTCCTGCCGCAAATATTGCAATTGGCCAAAGATAACTTTATTGACTTCATCAGTTTTTTACCGGTTTATATCAATGCGGAAAGAATGCAGGCATTGAGTTTAGATAATTTAGATCAGGACAAGCTATTAACAAGTTTGCGGGAAGCAAAGGAAGTGGGCATGCGCTTAAGCGTAAACAGTAATATCGATGATTTGCTTAACAGCTACTTTTGCCGGCAAAACACAAATGCCCAGGCATTGTCTCAGGAAGCAAAGAGCGGTTTAACCAGTCCTGGCGGGGCACCGGAGAGAGCAAAACATATTCCCGATTCATATTGTCTTAAGCCCTGGTATCATCTGGTAATCCAGGCCAGTGGAGAAGTGGGGCCTTGCTGTAATTTTCAAGAAAACAAGTGCAACATTTTGGATAAAAGCCTAAAAGATATTTGGTTCGGGGAGTATTTTAATAATTTGAGAAAACTCATGGTCGATAATAACCCTCCGGGCAATTGTTCCAGGTGCGCCAAAACTTTACAGGATGGCGTGAACCGGGAGCTGGTAGAAAAATTAAAAAATTCAATTAACTGATTTTTAACCCAAGTTTTTAAAAAAAAGAAAGCCGGATGCGGAACACAAAGCTTAGAGATTATTTCTCTTCCTTGCGGCCCGAACAGTGGATTAAGAATTTATTTATTTTTCTGCCTCTAATTTTCGGGAAAAAGCTTTTTGCTTTTCCGGAAAATGTGCAGGTTTTTGCTGCTTTTTTCCTGTTTTCGTTAATTTCCAGCGCCGCCTACATCTTTAATGATTTAATTGATTGTAATCAGGACAGGATGCATTCCCTAAAACAGGCAAGGCCCATTGCCTCAGGTAAAATCAGCCTAAAAGCCGGCCGGGTTTTCGCGGTTTGTTTGGGATGCTTAGGGCTGGCGCTTTCTTTTGCCCTGAATTTTTATTTCGGGTGTTTAACGCTGTTCTATTTTCTACTTAATGTATGCTACACAAAAATTTTGAAAAGGTTGGTAATTATCGACGTATTCTGCATCGCTGTCTTTTTTTTATTGCGTATTCTGGCCGGAAGCATCCTTGCTCGGGCCATCCTGTCGCATTGGATTATATTTATGACCGCCCTGCTTGCTTTGTTTTTGGGTTTCAGCAAAAGGCGCCAGGAGTTGAGCTTGCCGGAGCAGTGCAGCGGGCAGACGCGCAGCGTGCTTTGCCAGTATAATATTTACTTCATCGACCAGGTTATCGCCGTGGTTACTTCTTCGGTGGTAATTACCTACATGCTTTATGCCGTGAATAGCCGTACGGTAAACGAGTTTGGGACAGAGCATTTAATTTACGGGGTCCCCTTTGTCTATTACGGTATTTTTCGCTACCTTTATCTTGTGTATAAACAAAATAAGGGAGGTGATCCTACGGGAATCGTGCTCTCCGATGTACCCACGCAGATTAATTTATTATTGTGGTTGTTAATTTGTATCGGGGTGATCTATTTCAGATTTTAACCAAAATCAATGAGAGTAATTTTAATCAGACCTGACAATCGGGGGAATATTAATACCCGCTTGCCGGAAAGCTTGAACCGGCGCCAGGGGGTATTGCCGCCATTGGGGATAGCTTATATTGCCGGCGTTCTGGAAAAAGTCGGTCACCAGGTAAAGATCTTGGATGTTATCGCCTCCAGTCTTACCGCTGATCAATTGCGCCGGGAGATGGATGATTTTAAGCCCGAGCTTGCCGGGATTACCACCATAACCTCTACTTTGTTTGGTGCGCTGGAAACGGCAGAAATAGCTAAAGAAAAAGGCGTAATTACGGTTTTAGGGGGTCCCCAGCTTTCGGCGTATCCTGAAGAAACATTGTCCTATCCCTTTGTGGATTACGGGATAAATGGGGAAGGTGAATTTGTAATGCCGGAGTTGATCGCGGCATTACAAAAGAACACCTCTTTGGATAAGATCGCTGGATTGGTGTATAAAAAGGACGGACAGGTTTATGTTAACTCCGCGGCAATCGTTACGGACATTGATTCTCTGCCGCTCCCGGCTTACCACTTGTTACCGATGGCAAAATATGATTCCATTATCGGGGCCTACCCGGTAAGCACGATGATCTCCAGCCGGGGGTGCCCTTATGCCTGCCATTTCTGTTTTAAACAGCCGGCCGACCTGCAGTGCCGTTTCCGTTCGCCTAAACATATCGTTGATGAAATGCAGTATTTGGCCGGTAAATATCAAGTTAAAGAGATCATGTTTTATGACGATGTGATTACTTTCCGGCGCGCGCATATTACCGGTATTTGCGAAGAAATATTATCCCGCGGCCTGAAGGTAAACTGGGAGGCCCCCAGCAGGGTGGACAATGTGGATGGCCCGCTTTTAAAGTTGATGCATAAAGCCGGCTGCGTCCGTCTCAGGTATGGTGTGGAATCTGCCGACCAGGCAACCCTGGAATTAATGAACAAAAGAATTAATTTAGCTCAGGCCAAAGAAGTTTTTTCTTGGACTAAAAAATCTGGAATCGAAACCTTTGCTTACTTTATGCTCGGATATATTCATGAAACGCCAAAAACCATCGAGAAAACTATTGCTTTTGCGCTGGAATTAAACCCTGACTGGGTAATGTTTACCATGGTTATCCCTTATCCCGGGACGCCGCTTTACACGTTAGCACTCAAAGAGGGGTTATTAAAGAACGACTATTGGCGGGATTTTACTTTAGGTAAAAAAACAGGAAGGATTCCTTATTTTATTCCGGATGTCGCAGCCTGGACAAAAAAAGCCTACCGGCGGTTTTATTTTCGGCCGGGTTTTATCATAAAACAATTGAGCCGGCTGCGTACCTTCCAGGATTGGCACAAATGTTTGCAGGGAGCGCGGGGAATTTTAAGTATGGCAGTAAATTAAGGGTGTTAAAAAGCCAAAGCAATGAAGTCCGAACAATCCCAGATTTTTACGCACTGGAAGCTAAACATTGGTGGCTTGCTGTGCCGGGGATTATTTTTTCACCTTGCTTGAGTTCGGAATAAGTCTTAGCTAATTAAATTTATGAGTAACAACCAGGTTAATACTTCCGAGAAAGCAAAATTATTTTTTGATTACATTATCGCTCCGCTGGCGATCACTTTGGGCGCGTATTTTGTTTTTAACCAGTTTTTCAAGGACGCTTTTGTCATCGACGACATCGATTACTTAACCCACTTGAAAATCGGCGGAGAGAAATTTTTTGCTTTTATCCAGATTATGGGCATGCGGTCTTTCGCTTTTAAACCTTTTTCGCTGGGGGTTTGCTGGTTCACTACTTTTAAATTATTTGGGCTTAATCCCTATGGATACCACATCTTTAATTTTGTAATTCATGTAATTAATTCTTACCTGATATTCATTTTTATGCTTTTTGTTTTTAAACAAAGACGATTAGGTTTTATAGCCGGCTTTGCTTATGCGGTGCATCCATATAGTTTTCTGCACCACATGTGGATCACTGCCGGGTTTACGGCGCAAACCTCTGTTTTGTTCTCTTTGTTGACCATGATCATGTATTGTCTTTATCTTCAAACCTCCAATAGAGACCAGTTAATTCTTTCTTATTTTACTTTTTACCTGGCTTGTTTGTCCAGAGAAGACACCTTCCTGCTTCCTTTGTTAATTATTGTTTATTTACTCCTTTTTGATGGAATAAACAGGGAAAGGATCAAAGAAATATCAATTTATTTAATAATTATCTTATGCATAATGAATTTGAGGGTGTTCTCGCTATACCCGCATGTTTTTGGGTTATACCAATGGAGCTTTTTTGATTTAAAAAATGCGGCTTTTAAATGCTGGTATTATTTTGACCTAACTTTTAGCCATTTAAAAAATCTCTTTATGGAGATCGGTTTTTTGAAAAAATATCCGCTAGGCCTAATCTTAGTCAAAACTATGCTGGGTTTAATCTTTCCTGCTTTTGCGGTTTATAAGGCCTGCCGGAATATCCGCTCCGGTAATTTTAAATTATTTAGTTTCGGGTTAATCTGGTTTTTTTTGCTTTCCACCACATTTATTTTCATGACCGGAATATTCAAAAATGAAAGATACCTCTCCTTAAGCATTATCGGTATTTTAATCGTCCAAGCCATGATCATTATTTACTGTGCGCAGCTTATTGCTAAAAACAGCGCACCTTTATTAAATGTTTTACTGTTTTTGGCGGTAATTTTAATTTTTTTAACTAGCAGCTACAAAATTACAACATTAGTTGCTAATTTCCCGTACCGATTGGTTAGTGATTCAAATAAAATTAATATTGCCAGAATAGAGGCGGGAGTTAAAAACAATCCCCGGATCAACACGGTTAAATTGCTGGGATTCGATAAGCTCTGGAGGTTTGCTGAAGTAATGAGACTTGATCCAAGATATAATAATATGAAATTTATCTATATCCAAAAAGACCAACTTGATAGTATAAATAAGGAAACCGAGCTTGTTGTTGCCGCCGCTCCTTTGTAAACCGTAAATTATTGCTGATATGCAACCAAGAAAAAAACAAATCTGTATTATCAAGCTTGAAGGAATAGGGGATGTGCTGCGCACTACGCCGATTTTGTGGAATTTCCAAAATAGCGAGGTGACCTGGGTTACGGAGGAAACCGCTGTACCGTTGCTAAGCGGCAATCCTTTGATCAAAAGTACTATTGTCTTGCCGGACACGGACAGGCTAAGGGGTTGTGTTTTTGATGAAATATATAATTTTGATGAGGATTTACGCGCCTGCCGCCTGGCAAAAGAACTGCGGGCAGAAAATAAAAAAGGGTTCACTTATGACCGCGGAAGTTATGCTCCTTTTGACGCCGATGCCCGGTACGCATTTAGCTTATCCAAAGATGACGCGTTAAAATTTAAATTAAATAAAAAAACATATCAGCAGATTTTGTTTGAAACCGCCGGATTAAAGTGGCAGGGGGAAGATTATATCTTGGGTTACCGGCCCAAAAGTACGGTTAAATACGCCGTGGGGATAAATTATCTGGTCGGTAAAAAGTTCCCGAATAAGGCCTGGCCGCACTGGGAAAGGCTTGCGGGGATGCTGGATTCAGTCAGTGTGCAAAAAGAATTCTCCCGCTTAGAGGAGTACGTCGATTGGATAAACAGCTGTCGGATCATCGTCACCGGGGACACCCTGGGAATGCATATCGCCCTGGCCTTAAAAAAGAAAGTAGTTATTTTTATGGGGTCAACCAGCTGGAATGAGATCGAGACTTACGGGCGGGGGGTTATTCTGAAACCTTCCCTGGACTGCATGCCTTGTTATAAAAAGGTTAGGTGCCGCCAGACTGTTTATTGCATGGATCTCATTACGCCGGAGATGGTGCTCGGGGAAATAGAAAAAGCCAGCGCCGAATAAATAAAAATATGGAAGCTTCGGTAATCATTCTAACGAAAAACGGGGGGGAAATTTTGGGGGCTTGCCTGGAAATGGTTTTCCGGCAGGCAGAAGCCGGTGATTATGAAGCGATCGTGATCGATTCCGGCTCAGATGATCCCACCTTAGAGATAATCCGGCGCTATCCGGTAAGGCTGGTCCAGATCAAACCGGAGGAATTCAGCCACAGCCGGACAAGAAATTTAGGGGTGCAATTGTCTAAAGGAAGTCATATCGTTTTCTTAACCCAGGATGCGGTCCCCACCAGCACCACCTGGTTAAAGAACCTTATCCTGCCGTTAAAAAGAAGCCCGGATATCGCCGGGGCTTACAGCCGCCAGATCCCGCAAAACAACTGTTATCCGTCTGAAGCCAGGGATGTTTGCGCCGGATCGGGGTTAACCCCGAAAATTAAATCCGTGAATTTTAATGACGCCGGCCAGGTGGAATATTTTAACCGCCACCTCTGGAAATTTATCGCTTTTTCCAATATCAGTGCAAGCTACCGCAGAATACTATTGGAAAAATATCCTTTTAATGAGGAGCTTGCCGCCTCCGAGGACCAGGAATGGTCATTGCGCCTGATCAAAGCCGGATACGCGGTTTATTATGAACCGGCTTCCTGCGTGTATCACTCGCATAACGAAAGCTGGGGAAAGCTTTATGCCCGCCACAGGCTTTTCGGGCGATCCTTTAATAAATTCGTCCCGGACAGGAGGCGGGCAACATTTAATTATTTTCTTAAAGTTACCGCCTATGAAATGTTCAGGGATTATATTTTCTTGTGGGGCTATGCCCAGGGAAGACTTAAAAAAATGTTATGGTTTTTTAAAATCCCCTTATACAGGGCCGTAAAAAATTTTGCTTTTTACCAGGGGTTTAAGCATGGCGCCTGAAGAAATCGAAGTTTCTATAATCATCCGTACTAAAAACGAAGAAAAACAACTCGGGCCGGTGTTGGAGAAAATTGCTTCCCAGGATTACCGCGGCAGCTATGAAATAATCATCGTGGACTCCGGCTCTACGGACAAAACCGCGCAAATTGCCTCGGATTCTGGGGCGCGATTCCACCGGTTGGACAAAGAGCCGTTTTCTTACGGTTACGCTTTAAATTACGGCCAAAGGCTGGCTTACGGAAGGATCATCGTTTTTTTGTCGGCGCACTGCATTCCGGAGGACTCCACCTGGCTGCGGAATCTAATTGCCCCGTTTACCGGGGGCAAGCCCGCCGGAGCCGTTTACGGCAAACAGCTGCCGGTAAAAGGAGTGAACCCGGCGGAGGAGTTTGAGCTGGGGATTTTTTTCCCTACCCCGGACCGGCCACCCAAAGCGGTATTTTCAAACGCCAACTGCGCGATAACCAAAACAATCCTGCAGGCCTACCCTTTTAACGAAGAAATAGTTTACGGGGAGGATTTTTTGTGGCGCAAGAAACTGCCTGCCGGTATCGGCGTGATTTACGCGCCGGATGCCCGGGTTTATCACAGCCACCCTGGATCGCTGCGTTTTTGGGCAACCCATCATGCGGGGGTGGGGATGGCTACGGCCTACCTGCAGAAAAAAGAAGGGATCGATAATTTTTACGGCAGAAAAGGCAACCTGATCAAGCAGGTCTTTAGCCGGCTGTCCTTCATGTTATTCTTTCTCAACCACGGATATTTCAAGGCTTTTTTCACTTTTCCCGCCCTGGAGATAATCCGGAGCGTTTATTATCTGCGGGGTTTAAAAGCCGGAGCAAAAAAATACGGCGGTTTAAAAACCGGGCAGGCTTAAAAGATGTCCAAAATAAATTTACTTTACGTAATCACTAAATTGGAGCTGGGCGGGGCCCAAAAACAATTATTAAGCCTTATCCGGGGCCTGGATAAGCAGGTTTACAATATTTTTCTGTTTACTTCCCGGGAGGGCTTATTGCTGGAAGAGGCCCAGGGGTTGGAAGGGGTAGTTTTAAAAAGATCCGCGTTCCTGGGGCGAAAGATAAATCCGGCAATGGATTTGTGCGCGTTATGGGAAATTTACGGTTTTATTAAAAAAAATAATATCCAACTGGTCCATACGCACAGCTCCAAGGCGGGAATTCTCGGCCGCCTGGCCGCCGGTCTGGCAAAAACAAAAGCGGTTGTTCATACCGTGCACGGTTGGAGTTTCCACGACCACCAATCCCGGGCCGCTAATTCCGGTTATTTGTTTCTGGAAAGAATCTGCGCCGCTTTTACCAGTAAAATAATCACGGTTTCCCGGTGGGATAAAGATAAGGGACTGGATAAAAAGATAGGAAAAACCGGGCAATACGTTTTGATCCGCTATGGCATCGATTACGGATCATTCCAGGATAATCCATCTAAATCCTTGATCAGGGATTCTCTGGGGTTGGGGGATGAATTAGTGGTCGGTACGGTTGCCTGTTTTAAACCGCAAAAGGCGCCTTTAGATTTTATAAAATTAGCTTACGCCGTAAACAAAAATTTTCCGCGGGTAAAATTTCTGATGATCGGGGACGGGATTTTAATGTCTAAAGCCAGATTGCTGGCTGAAAAAATGCACTTAGAGGGACAGGTTATTTTTACCGGGTGGCGTAAGGATGTTGCGCAAATCCTGCCGGCCTTAGACCTTTTTGTTTTGACTTCCCTTTGGGAAGGGCTGCCGATCGCGGTTTTAGAAGCGATGGCCGCCGGGATCCCGGTGGTGGCGACGGATACGGGCGGGATCGCGGAAGCGGTTACTTGCGGTAAAACCGGTTATCTGGTCAGGCCGGGGGATATCCCAAAGATGCAAAATCGCGTCGAGCAGCTGTTGAAAAATGCGCAGGAAAGGAATGAAATTGCAAAATTGTCCAGGCAGGTTGCGGCGAAGGAGGAGTTTTCCGTGGGCCAGATGGTCAGGGACACCAGCCGGCTTTATTTAGAATTAACTCGGGAGGGAAAATGCTTAAATATCTGATTATTTTTACTTCAGCTCTAGTGTTGAGTATGCTGGTTACATTATTCCTGATGCGGCTTTCCCTGAAATTTAAGATGCTTAGGCCCAACAATATTCCCCTGGTCGGCGGCCTGGCGATCGGCCTGGCTTTTGTCTTTTCTTCCTCCCTGGGGAGCCTGATCCTGCCGCTTTCTTTGGGGAAGCTGCTGCCGGTCTCCATTGCCGCTTTGGCGATGTTGTTTTTCGGCTTGATCGATGACCTTAAAGAATTGTCCGTAGGCCACAAATTCCTGGTGCAATCGCTTTGCGCGCTCTACCTGATCTTCTGCGGGATCAAGACGGAGATCATGTTTTTAGGATACTGGGGAAATATCGGGGTCACCTTTTTTTGGTTCCTGGGGGTGACCAACGCTTTTAATTTGCTGGATATTATGGACGGGCTGACCACGGGGCTGGCCTTGATCATCAGCAGCGCCTTTTTTATGATCGGTTACTTTAGCGGGGATTTGAATGTGCAGGTTTTGAGCCTCATCCTGTGCGCCTGCAGCATCGGATTCTTATTTTTTAATTTTCCTCCGGCCAGGGCATATTTAGGGAATTCCGGCAGCCATTTTTTCGGTTTAGTGCTGGCGGCGGTCGCCCTGGTGGCGCACTATGCTTCCCAAAACAACGCCTTTGCGTTGATGAGCCCGATGATCATCCTGGGGTTGCCGATCATGGATACCTTGGTTTTGATCATCTTCCGGATACTGAGAAAGAAACTCCCCTTTAAAAAAAGCAAGGACCATGTTGTTTTTAAAATTAAAGCCCTGGGTTTTTCTCCGGTAAAGATAATCCTGATCATGTATTTACTCTGTTTTGTTTTTTGCGCCTGCGGAGTAATTTTAACCCAAGTAAATAATCTGACGGCGTTGGGGATCATCGCCGCCGCCTGCCTGTTTTGTATCGCGGCCTTCTTTAAATTAATTAAAATAGAGGTTGCCGATTAATCCTAAGGGAAACATGAGTGTAAGCGTAATTATTGTCAGTATCGGCGCCAAGGATTATATCTTTTCCTGCCTGGATTCTCTCCTGGCACAGTCAAGCCTGCCCTCAGAAATCATCCTGGCGGATAATTCTACCGGAGAGGATCTTTCCCTGCGGATCAGCCGGGATTATCCGGCGGTTAAGCTTTACCGCAGCGGTGAAAATTTATTCTACGGCGCGGCTTTGAATAAAGGGATCGCTTTAAGCACGGGTGAATTTATCCTTTGCCTGAATGACGATATAGTTTTAGATAAAGAATTTATCCGGGAAGCGTCAGGGGGTTTTCTTTTAGATAAAAGAATAGGTTTGGTGAGCGGAAAGATCCTGCGCCGTGGCGGAAAAATCCTGGATAGCACCGGATTGTGCTTAACCCCGTGGCGCACGGCGGGGGAAAGGGGGTATGGCCGGGCCGATTCAGGGCAGTTTTCCCGGAGCGGTTTTGTCTTCGGAGTAGGCGGCGCGGCTGCTTTTTACCGCAGACAGATGCTGGAATCGATCCGGGAGAAAGGGGATTATTTCGATCCGCGTTTCAGCATGTTTTATGAAGACCTGGATGTTTCCTGGCGGGCGCGCCGCCGGGGGTGGCAGGCTTATTACGTAGCCGAGGCCCTGGCTTACCATGTGCGCGGAGGAAGTTTTCGGCCGGATTCCGGGTTAGGCAAGCCTTTGGCCAGGAAATACCTGAACGACCAGCTGCACTGCGATTTGATCAAGAACCGCTACCTGACGATTTTAAAAAACGAAACTTTGGTTGATTTTATCCTGCACCTTGTTCCGATCCTGATTTATGATTTGTGCGCCTGGGCCTATGTTCTGTTTTTCCGGCCCAAAGTGATCGCAGTTTGTTTCCGCCGGGGATTTTTCAAGGGGGAAGGCCAAAAGAAAAGATTTTGACAATTACAAGATATGCCTTAGAATAACAGATGCAATTTATGCGCGGGTGGTGAAATGGCAGACACGCAAGCATGAGGGGCTTGTGCCGAAAGGCTTGGGGGTTCAACTCCCCCCTCGCGCACCATTTTTTTGGGAAGTAAAAAACTCCGTTACGGTAATTTCTGCCGCTTATCCTTCACGTAGTTACTTTTCTCCATACTTTTAGCTAGCTTTTTTAATTCCGCTCCGATTTCCCGATCTCCGCCACATGGGTGATTTGGCGCAGTTCGTTGGTGACTACGCCGATGGATATCGAAAGCAGCGGGATCTGATGGATCTTGCTTTGCCGGTCATAGCCGATAATAAATCCGTTTTCCCGGTCCTCCTGGTTATAAAAAGAAGGGGAAATGTTATCGAAATCATTAATGATCTTTTCGCAGATTTTATCGCAAAGGTCTGGGGTGGTAACTACCACAAAATCATCTCCGCCGATATGGCCGACAAAATCATTCGGATTGCCCAGCTCTTTGGTGGTGCTCAACAGGATGCGCGCCGTTTCCCGGATCACGTCATCCCCGTGTTCAAAACCGTATTTGTCGTTGTAAGCCTTGAATTTATCCAGGTCGACGTAGCAAACCGCATAAGGGGCCTTTGCCTCGATACAGCTGGAAAGTTCATTAAGAATGGCCACGTTGCCGGGCAACCGGGTAAGCGGATTAGCCTCCAGGTCTCTTTTAGTACGCCGCAATACCATGCGGATCCTGGCTAAAAGTTCTTTCGGCTCAAAAGGCTTAACCACGTAATCATCCGCCCCGGCGTCAATCCCCTCGATCCGGTCGCTGATCTCTCCTTTGCCGGTGACCATGATTACCGGTAGATGCTGCAGGAGCAGGTCTTTTTTGACCAGGCTGCACACCTGGCGGCCGTCCATCTTCGGCATTTTGTAATCCAACAGCGCCAAATCCAGGGGCTTGGAGCGGATTATTTTTAGCGCCTCTTCGCCGTCGGGCGCCTCGATAATTTCATAACTTTCTTCTTCTGCCAGGGTAAGTTTCAGGATGTCCCGGATATCCGGGTCGTCATCGGCAATCAGTATTTTTATGCTCATAGTTTGATTTTTAAGCAGCGTTAAGGGTAAAGCTGAAAGTTGAGCCTTCGCCCGGCTTGCTCTTTACCCATATTCTTCCCTGGTGCGCCTGAACAATGTGTTTGACTAAAGTCAGGCCCAGGCCGGTGCCTTTTACCTCCTGGTTGATGGTATTGTCGACACGGAAAAATTCTTCAAAAATATTTTCCTGCGCGTCTTCAGGAATTCCGAACCCGGTGTCTTTAACATCGATTTGCACCATTTTATTGGTCCGGCCGGCGGAAATACTGATTTTACCGTTCTGGGGGGTGAATTTCAAAGCGTTCCCCACTAAATTAATAAAAACCCTTTCGATCTGCCCGCGATCCGCCATGATCTGCTGGCAATCTTCGGCGATATTGCTGGTGAATTCGATATTTTTTGTTTTAAATTGTTCGGAGAACAGGTCGCCGATCTTCTCGGTAATCGCCGGCAAGCTGAGATTTTCTTTTTTGATCTCGACCTTGCCGCTTTCAATGCGGGAGATATCCAGCAGATCGTTGACCATGTGGACCAGTTCGTCACTGTGGCGGTTTATTTTTTCCAGGCGGCTCTTGATCTCTTCCGGCAGCGACCCTAATTTGTTCGCCAAAAGGATCGCCGCGTAACCCTTGATCGAGGTAAGCGGGGTCCTGATCTCATGGGAAACACTGGAAATAAAGTCGCTTTTACGTTTGCTGATCTTATTTACTTCTTCCAGCGCTTGGCTCAACTGGCGGGTCCTTTCTTCGACCTTGATCTCCAGTTCCTGCTGTGATCGCCAGGTTTTTTCAAACAGCCTGGCATTGTCCAGGGTTTGCCCGATTTGGTTTGCCAGGATGCTGATAAATTCCTGGTCCCCTTTGGTTATCGAGGCTTCGATGTTTTGCGTCCCGACGAAGATCAGCCCCTGGTCACCCTCCTGCGCCAGCACCGGGCAAATGATGAAAGAGCGTACCAAAAACATCTGGCTGAACCTGCTCTTGGACAAGGTGCCTTCGGGGACAAATTCCGAAGAGACAGTGGAACCGTTCTTAATTAATCCCAGGAAATAGTCCTTATTGGCGTTAATCGCGGTTTTAATTTTAGCGGCTTCATCCTGGCTGTATCCTAAGGAAAAATAAAGCTGGAATTCCCTTTCCAGGGTTTTCCATAAAAACCCCAAAGACTTTTCAAAGCCCAGCTCTTCCATATACTGGTTATTGATTTTCTTAAAGATCTGTTTCTCTTCCAGGGTGGTGCTTATTTCCCGGGACAATTTCTGGAGGATGCCTAAGCCGGAGATCTTCTTGTCCAGCTCTTCCTGGGCTTTATTTAATTCCATATCCGTGCGCATGATGAGTTTTGCCTGCTCATCCATTTCTTCCAGGGAAAAATTCAGCGCGGCGATCTGCTTGGTCAGTTCATTTACCCGCTGTACCTTGTAAAGCAGGCTTATTCCCAGGATGGTAAAAATACAACAAATGCCTAGAAAAACTAAAGGGTTCATTTATTGTTCTCCTATGGCTAAGATGTTAATGCTCTGGTTGTGAAAATAGGTCCGGCCTAGATAATTGATCGATTTTAACGGAGCTTGTTCCCCGTTGGTATAAATACCGATCAGGGGGATTTTTTCCCCGAAAACTTCCTTGATCACGCACAGCTCCGTGTCGTTTTGCCGGCCCCAGATAGAAAACCTGGCGGCGGAAGCAAAAATGAGCAGGAACTGCACTTTTCCCGGCCCAAGGTTATTTTTCGCTTCTTCGCAGGCGGCAACCGTCGCGCTCAGCCGGGAATCCCCGGTGCTGATCATCAGCCGGATTTTGCTGTTTTCCGGAATGTCCCCCTGGGTGACCAGGGAGCCGTCATCCTTGATGGAGATAACATTGCGCAGTAAATATTCTTTTTCCCCGGGCAAATAAATCCCCAGGGGGTAGAAGATGGAGATGCGCCTGAGTTCTTTGGCCAGCTCCAGGGTATTCTTGGCAAAATAATTTTCGTAAAGCTTAACCGCCGGCTGCCCGTCGATCTCCCGGATGATGTTTCCGCCGGAGGAGGTAACGCAACGCATTTTTCCTAAAGGTTTCCAGCCGTGCTTGGTGCCGAAACCAAAATGGAACTTTCCTCCAAACAGAATCCCGCTGCAGGAATCCGTCAGCAATTCCTGGTTAACGAATTGATAAGTTTTATGGTTTTCAAAATTATCCGAAGCCGAAGCCCCGATCAGCGGAAAACTGTTCCCCAGGGCTTCCTGGAGCCCGGTGATCAGATGCGTGCCCTCGGTAATCAGTTTATCCGATAAAATTATACTTAAACTGCGGGGAACATTTTTAAACCCGAACAGCAGTTTTTCCCCCAGTTCTTTCCCCGACAAAAGCGGATCTTTTTTACCGATATCTTTTATTCCGGCAATATTAAAGAAGGTGTGCTGCCCCAGGCTCAAGAGCAGGATGGCAAATCCGTGCTTAAATACCCCCTGGCTAGTGATGATCCCCAGGCTGCTGCAGCCGATGATCGGGATATCCCCTAAAAGGTTATTCGCCGTTTTTAAAACTACCGGGTGCGCCAGTTCAATGGAAGTAAAAATGAAAGCCAGGGTGGGCGGAGTATTTTTTAACCCGATTATCGCTTGGCCGATGGCTTCATTAGTCGCAAAAACAGGATCTTTGTACTGGCTAAAGCCCAAGCTTACATTCATGCCCTCCAGTATATAGTGCAAAGAAAGGAGGGTCAATAAAATTCTTGGTTTTCCGGATCGCCAAAATCAGATTTATTGAATTTTAACCGGCTAATTGCCCGGACAACGGGAGGATGCGTTTAATTCCCTATCTCCTTGTCATTCTGCAATTTGTGTATTTTCAGCAAAAAGGCTTATTTTGCCCGTTCGGAAACCAAAAATCACCGGGGAATTCTATCTCTAAACTCGTAAATTTCTTGATATGATAAGGTATTACGGCTATAATGCACCAATATGAATGTGAGATATCCTGCCGTAGCCATACGGCAAAGGGCGACCATAAAGTCCTCTCTATTTCCGGATAGCGAGAGGGAGAAAGCACTGATTCGTTAAGCTGATCAGTGCTTTCTCCTGTATTTACGTTTCAAAGACTCAGGGCGTTATCTTCCGATATGGCCTGGCCAGTATATTTATTTTTGTATTATCATCGGGATTCTTGCAGGTTATTTTCAGGCCGAAGACAAGGCTATCGCCGGAAACAGGAAAACTGGCAGTAAATTTATTGAAAAATGAGAATATTATTTATATTGAAAAATGAGAATTTTTTAGCCCCCATCGGGTTATGCGCGATTTCAGCCATCGCGCTCAGGGAGGGGCACGAGGTTTTCCTGTGTGAGGTAAACGCGCATGATCCGTTTTCATTTATTACGAAATTTAAACCCGATATTATTGCTTATAGCTCTTCTACCGGAGAGGCCAAACATTATCTTGGTTTAAATCGCTTAATTAAAAAGAGATTCCCTGGAATATTTACGGTGATGGGCGGGCCGCACCCTACATTCTATCCGGATGTAATTTATGAAGATAGCTTGGATGCGATTTGTATCGGCGAAGGGGAGGGGGCATTTGTAGAATTGTTACGGGCGATTTCAGCCAAAAAATCCCCGGATAACATCCCTAATATCATAACCCGGAGCAATAAGCATGAATTCACGGTCCGTAACTTAGTGGAGGATCTGGATTCTTTGCCGTTTCCTGATTTCGCATTAATCTATAATAATACTCCTCTGGGGAAATACCCTTTAAAAAACATTATTACCTCCCGGGGATGCCCTTATGATTGCACCTATTGTTTTAATCCCATGTGGCGTAAGATCTACCAGGGAAAAGGCAGGGCAGTCCGGCAGAATAGCGTTAACTACATCGTGGATGAGATCAGCTATGTCAGGAAGAATTGGCCGCTAAGTTTTGTTAAATTCTATGATGATATCTTTGTGCTGGGCGTAGATGACTGGCTGGAAGAATTTTCGAAAAAATACAAAAAACACATCAACCTTCCATTTTTTATCCTGACCCGGGCGGATATCCTCAATGAAGCCATGGTGAGGTTGTTAAAAGAAGCAGGGTGCCATACGATCAGCATGTCCATCGAAGCCGGTAACCCTGGTATAAGGAATAAAATGCTTAAGCGGAACATGACCGATCAGCAGATTATTAACGCATTCGGACTATGCGATAAATATGGCATACATACTTTTACAAATTGTATTATTGGCTTACCCGGCACAACAATCGATAATGACGTGGAATCAATTGATCTGTCAATTAAATGTAAGGCTACCTGGGCAGAGTTCCTCATCTTTCATCCCTTCCCGGGGACACAGCTTGGAGATTTAACGGTTAAACAAGGGTATTATAAGCCTGACTATGAATTAATGCATACATCATATCAACATAGCTCTCCGCTTAACTGTTTCAGTGAAAAGGAAAAGAATGCCCTGATGAATATCGCAGTTTTAGGGGCAGTGGCGGTAGCTTTTTCACGCTTCAGGAATTTAATTGTCCGCCGCTTAATCTTTTTAAAATACAATCCCTCCTTTACTTTTTTCTATTACGTTACTAAGATGTATATATTAAGAAGAAAAATCTATGTGACCAAAACCAGCTTCGGAAATTCTCTGGTTATCTTTGCTAAAAGCTTGAAACAAGAGTGGTTCCGCCATCAAAATAAAAGAGGATGAAAAAGACGCTAATCATAAAATTGGGCTATACGGAAACCCTGGACAACTCATTAAGCCTGACTACCAGCTTAGGCGATGTATTGAGGACGACCTTTATTCTTCATTTTTTCAAAGATTGCCAGATTAGTTGGTTAGTTGATGAAAAAGCGGCTATTTTATTGGAAAATAACCCGGGGATCGATAGAATTTTTGTTTATGACCCCGGCACTTCCCTGGAACAAATTAAACAAGAAAAGTTTGATGTTGTAGTGAATTTCGAAAAGTTACCTGAGATTTGCAAATTAGCGGAGGGGTTGGGGGCTAAGAAATATTTCGGGTTCCGCTTAAACAGTTCTGACAACAGTATCGTGCATTATTCTGAAGAAGGGAAAAAGTTGGTCGAACTTAGTCAGGATGTGAATAAAAGACGCAAAAACCGGGACTGTTGGCAAAAAATACTCGCGCAAACCCTGGGCAAGAGCTGGAATGGAGAACGCTACATTCTTGGTTATAAGCCGAAATCGGAAATTTGTTATGACATAGGTTTTAATTGGGCTACCAGTAATAAATGGACCAATAAGGGGTGGCCGAAAGATTATTGGGAAGAGCTCGAAAGACTATTGGGGAATAAATATTCTATTTCGCAGCAACGGGATTTAAATAGTCTTTACAAATATATTGATTGGATAAACTCCTGCCGCTTAATCGTAACCAGCGATAGTTTGGGGCTGCATTTATCCCTGGCGCTTGGTAAGAGAGTAATTGCTTTATTCGGCCCGACCTCTTATCGGGAGATATATTTCTATGATTACGGGTCTTATCTTTTACCCGAGTCGCCTTATAATTGCCTGCCCTGCCTAAGGCCGGTATGCGATAAAAAGCGGAAATGCATCGAATATATTTATCCTCAGAAAGTTAAGGAGCGGATTGAATATGAGTTTGGGAAGCATATCTCTGCCAAAAAGATATAATTACATAGCTTGTTTTCTTACTTTAGATTGTAATTTAGCATGTGATTATTGCCTAAATACCTTCGGCGCCGGTAATCGATTTAAAAATAAGGCTATTTCGAAAGAGCAATGGTTAGAAGCCCTGAATCGGCTGGTGGTTTCTGAGGAGTTACCCGTTACTCTTCAAGGGGGGGAGCCAAGCGGATACCCCGGTTTTATTTGGTTGATTAATAATATCAAAAAAGACCTTAAAATTGATATTTTGACCAACCTTTGCTTTGAGATTGAAAAATTTATTGATGCGGTTGATGCCCGGCGCCTAAAGCGGGAGGCTCCTTACCCAAGCATTAGAGTAAGTTACCACCCTCGCCACATGGATTTGGATCTTTTGGTTAAGAAAGTGTTAAGGATGCAGAAGGCGGGGTTTTCTATAGGTATTTTCGGCATTCTTCATCCTCAGTTTGAAAACGAAATCCTAAGCGCCCGAAAAAAATGCCGCGATTTGGGAATCGATTTTAGAACAAAGGAATTTCTGGGAGAATACGCGGGTAAAATATACGGAACTTACCTGTATTCTGGGGCAGTGGGAAGCCAAAAGCGGGTCCGTTGCCTATGCCGGACCGCAGAACTGATTATCGGCCCGGATGCGAGCGTGTTTAAATGCCACCACGATCTTTATAATAATTTTTTGCCCGTCGGTAATTTATTAGACCCCCATTTTGTAATTAAAGATGTTTTTAGGGAATGCGACCAATTGGGGGATTGTAATCCCTGTGATTTGAAAATAAAGACCAACAGATTTCAGATCGGCGGTTATACATCGGTAGAAATTAAAAATATGCAAGTTAATAAAAAAAAGTGATTCGACGATGAAGATACTTTTGATCGCTCCGACAGTGGACACTTGCTATGAAGCCGTCCTTCCTTTGGGTTTAATGAATCTATTCCTGATCGGGGAAGAGCTTGGGTGTGATATGGAACTGCTGGACTTATCCAGAGTTTCTTATAAAAATGGTTTAAAAAGAATTTTATCTAAACCGTATGACCTGGTTGGGATTTCCTGCAATTTTACTAACGCGGCACCCTATGTGATGCGGTATGCAAAAGAGATAAAAAACGCCTATCCGGGTACAACGGTTATTGCCGGAGGTAACCATGCGACCCTAATGCCGGAGGATCTATTATTTAATGATTACGACTATATTATCGCTGGCGAAGGAGAGGCAAGTTTCAAGGAGTTTTTGCAGAGGCTACTGGGCAGGCAACCGCTGAGTGATTTAAAAGGGCTTTGTTATCTAAAAAACGGGGAAGTGGTCAAAAATCCCGCGCGTGAACCAATAGAAGATCTGGATTCGTTGCCGTTGAATGATTATTCCCGGTTCGATCTCGGGCCCTACTTTAAGTGGGCGAAAATAAAGTATTTAAACATTGAAACTTCGCGCGGGTGTATTTACAGCTGCGCCTTTTGTGCTACAGTGAAGATGTGGGGGCATAAATTTCGCCACAAAACACCGTCAAGGATTGTCCAGGAGTTTACAATTGCCAAGAAGTTACAATGTGATTATGTATTTTTATGCGATGACGATACTGCTTTGGATGAAGGGAATCTCCGTAATTTCTGCCGATTATTAATCGAAAAAAATATAATTATCCCCTGGGGGACTACGCTTGGCTCTAATTCGATCAAGGACCCCACAACTTTTGATTTGATGGCAAAAAGCGGCTGCGCCAAAGCCAATATTTGTATTGAATCCGCCAATCCTCAGATTTTAAAAGAATATAGAAAACCTTATACTGTCGAAGATAATCGCAGGACTTGTTTTGCCCTGCGTAAGAGAAAAATCCTGGTGCATAACCATGGGATTATCGGTTCGCCCAAAGAGACATTGCGCCAGACCTTGAATACCTACTTCTATTTGATCAAAACATCTCCGATTTGGCACGTGAGCGTGCTTGAGCCGCGCCCGGGAACAGATTATTGGCAGGAATGGTGCAAAAAAGGCGATTTTTCTCAATACCGGCTTTTTGGTAAAGCAAACATTTTCCTCTCGAATAAGAAAGTAAGTAATTATCTTTTGTACCGTTTTTTTGCCCTGGGCTATTTTTTAAATCCTTCCCGGATATGGAACGCTTTGTTTAACCAAAAAAAGGCTACCCGTTATAACTATCGTATCCAATATTATGTGGCGTACCGGACGGTAAAAGAAAATTTATTAGGCTTATGCAGATGGATGTTCCGGCTCCCTTAACCGAAATCATCAAAAGAACGGTCGACAAATTCGAAAATGCTTAGTGGCGATAAATTAAAGGTTATTTTAAGTAACAAAATGATCCTGGCATCTGTTTTTTTATTTTTGTCAGTGACCATATTATTCTTACCGGCACTATCAGGGTGGCGGGGAATTTTTCATGATGACCAGGCGATGGAGGAGTTTTCCCGGTACTGTTTTGTTGCCCGTAATCTTCAGCATGGGGTTATTCCTCTTTGGGATCCGCAAACCTGGTGCGGGGCGATTCCTTTTTATGCGCGCTACTATGCGAATACTTACTATATTCCTCTTTGGCCGTTTTTGCTCCTGGCCAACCTGAATAATCTTAATCAGGCCTATTGGTCTCTTATCCTGGCCCCTTTATTCCTCCATTACTTATTGGCGGCGTTTGGAATGTATTTTCTTCTCCGGCGGGTATTAAAGGCAGGGTATATCGCTTCGTGTTTTGGGGCGGTAGCTTATATTTACAGCCCGACTTTTGTTTATGCTTATGTTTGGCAGCAGGTGATTGTGGTGCAAGCATGGCTGCCTTGGCTGCTTACGATATATGTTTCGTTATTAAAGCAATGGCAGGTTTGGAAAGTTTTATTGGCCGGGGCTATTTTTTCTTTTATCTTAACCGCCGGGGCCCCTCCTTTATGGTTATTTGTTGGTATTGTTTGGGCCGGTTTCATTATATTTAATATTATTTTTCGTTTACCGACTAAAGAAAAATGAAAAAAGCCTGTAAACCGATATTTACTGCCCTACTAATCATCGCTATCGGGGCGAGTTTAAGCAGCGTTTACCTTTTTTCGTTTTTTGATGGCAGGCGGCATACTCAAGAGCATATCGATTTAACCGCTGAGGCTGCCCTGGGCGAGCGAGAAGGCAGTCTGCCCCCCGTTTTTTTATCCACGCTCTTTGTGCCCAACCTTTTCGGTAATATAACCGGAGAGAATGTCCGCTATCTCAATCCTTCCCATATGGTGTTGTTTTGGGAAGCAAACCTAAGCGGTGGAATAGCGATATCCCTCTTGCTTTTCCTGGCGGTGATCTTGTCGTTCAGGGGCGCATCCGCCGATGTTGTTGAAAGCAAAAGACAGCGCCGGTATATATTAATGTTTTTGCTTATTTACCTTTTTTCTCTTTTATGCGTTTTAGGCAGGCACACTCCTTTCTATCGGCATATAATTGGTATTTTACCGGGCATTGGGCAATTGCCCCGGCCTATTCGCTATAGGATGCTTCAATGTTTCGCAACTGCAATCCTGGCAGCCATGGGGATAAACTCTTTAGTGAATTTACAGGTCACTAAATTTAAAGCTTTGCGATCTTGGGTTTGGTTTTATCTGGCAATAGTGTCTTGTTTCATAGTTATGGTTTTAACCTATCCTTTGGTTACGCAAAAAAAATATTACGCATGGTCAATCAAGCCGTCCGCATTAATGAGCGGTTATTTTTCTGCCGGTCAGTCGGTATGCACGTATTCCTCTAATTCTCCAAGCAGCAGAATCGGCGCGGTATTTGATGGTGAATCAAAAGGAGAAATACGCTATGCGAATAACGCTAATGTCTCACCTGATGAAGGGTCGCTTCTGATTGATTATCAGGTGGACGGGAAAGGGTGGCATGAGTTTAAGGTTGATATCCCGCCGCGTATGTACGTTTGGTTCTATCAAAAGACCGGTTTGGGTAGGATCGGGTATCTAAAAACAGCGGAGCAGACGTACACCTTTTATTATAGTGGTAATAAAGGAAGATGGATTGGCTGCCCTCGATTTAAATCTATCTGGCTTTGCCAAGAAGCACCAAGGATACCGCTTTCGCTTATTGGTAAGCTATTGATTAATAAAGGCTTGCGGAAGTCAATTGTAACCTCAATTATGTACTGGGTATTGGTTTCAATGATAATAATTATCTGTATGTATTATTTATCATTGAAAAAATTCAGTTATCTGCTGACAGCGATAGCTTTACTAGAATTTATTATTTTTGGTATGTTAGGTTTCTACGGAGGCAATTTTACTGAGGATGTCCCTACCCTTGCTCAGGTCCGGGCGCAGCGGCCGTTAAGTCATCCGATGATCCAGCGGGTTAATCGGATATCGGCATTGACAGGCAAAGATCTAACCTCACGGGTTGCCACTAACCAGCCTTTTCATGATAATTTTTTCCGCTTAGACGGTCGTTTTGCTCTGATGGGTTATGAGATGCACCCGCTAGAACTTCGTTTTAAGCGGGCAATTGAGATGGCGTATGGCCAACCAATGAATTATTCTATCTATTACAATGAGCCTCTTCCGAAAGCCCAATATATTAATTTTTTAAGCCATTTTTCGGTTGGCTACTTTACTTATTTTAGTCGAATAGACATGTTTAAGAAAGCGATAGAGCTTAATCCGACAACGACCGAGATATATATTGAGCTGGGCAATCTCTATCGGGAGCAATCCCGGCACAAAGAAGCAGAAGCGATGTTTAAGAAAGCGATAGAGCTGGATCCCTTAAACGACGAAGCGTATATTAATTTTGGCCGTTGCTATCGAGAACAAAACCGGTACAAAGAAGCAGAACTGATGTTTAAGAAAACGATAGAGCTTAATCCGACAAAGACCGAGATATATATTGAGCTGGGCAATCTTTACCGGGATCAATCCCGGCACAAAGAAGCAGAAGCGATGTTTAAGAAAGCGATAGAGCTTAATCCGGCAAAGATCGAGATATATATTGAATTGGGTAATCTTTACCGGGATCAATCCCGGGACAAAGAAGCAGAGGAGATGTCTAAAAAAATAATAGAGTTGACTCCTGAAGAAAAAACAAAGGGTGTCAATTCGAACAGTTTTAATCTTAAAGAGGCGCAGAATATATTCGCGGGGGGGAGGGTCATCCCGTTAACGGATGAATCCAGTTCGTTCGTGCATACCAATCCTTCTGCTTTACCGCGCGTTTTTACTTTAGACCGGGTAGTTATTGCTTCGGAAGAAGACCAGCTTAAGCAGTTGGTTTCCGGGGACCTGAAAAAAGCCGTGTATCTTGGCCAGGCAAAAGAGTTTATGTTTAAAAAATCGAGCAGCAAAGATGACCTGGATTTTCTTGATTTGCAGAGAGCTAACCGGATATTACGATTTGATTTAGATAACCCAAACCGGATAAATATAGATATCGAAGTAAAGATACCATCTATGTTGGTGTTAACCGAAATATGGTATCCGGGCTGGAAAGCCAGAATTGACGGTAGATTAACAGAGATTTACCGGGTTAACTATTGCCAGCGGGGAGTATGGCTAGAGAAGGGCAGGCATAATGTCCGGTTTTCTTTTAAACCTCCGGCCTGGCAGTGGGGGTTCATTATTTCCCTGGGGACAACGGTATTATTAGTGATCGGCCTGATAATCACGGTGATTAAAAAAAATAGATTTATCAAAAAACCCGCTGAAAATTTTTAATCCCCAGTCGTTCATCCCCGGGTTTAAACCCGGGGATGAACCGCACCCCGCGCTTAATGGTATTGCGCGGGTGCGGCTTTCTGGCCGGTACGCCGGTCCCGCCAGAAAGGTGACACTCGGCATACATTTTAGCTGAGGTGTATCGCCTGTCGGCGGAGAATTTCCTGGATAAGGCACCTGGCGTTTAATGGAATTGCGCCAGTATACGTTTGTACTAAGGAAGCCCAGGGCTAAAGCCCGGGGAGCTTCACTATTCGATGAAACAGAAGATCATAAGCCTGCTAATTTTTGCGTTATTAATCTCGCCTGTTTTCGCGGCCGGATTAGAGGATGTTTTTTCCAAGGCCGAAGGTTATTTGGCGAAAGAGTTATACGATGAGGCCATAGAGCAATATCAAAAGATTATCCAGGCTGATGCTAATAATGTTAAAGCTTATTGTGGTTTGGGGCAAAGCTATTCTAAAAAAGGTGATTTTGATAAACCGATTGGCTACTATCAAAACTTGGCCAATCTTAAACCAGAAGATGCCCGGAGTTATTATATGCTCGGAGTTGCTTATGAAAACACGGGCGAGTTTGACAATGCAATAAGGTGTTTTAAAAAAGCTACTGAGATCGATCCTCTCTTTGCCCAGGTCTACCATAGTTTAGCAGATGTGTATGGTAAAAAAGGTTATTACCATGAAGAAATACTTTATTTGAAAAAAGCAATTCAGCTTGATCCGGGAGACATCAAGGCCTACTCCGTTAGCGAGATTCCTTATCAAAGAATGATTCTCTACGATCGGGCTAAAGCATATTTTCAGAAAGCGATTCAATTAAATCCGGATAATATTGATGCCTATTACGGCCTAGCAGAGCTTTACGCAAAATTAGGCGGCATTTATGTCCAAGAGATTAATTTTGACAAAGCTATCGAATATTATTACAAGATAGTTAGGCTTAGTCCCAAGGATGCAAAAGCGCATTATTTTTTAGGAGTTCTTTTTAAGCAGAAAGGGATTAATGATAAAGCGCTATTCCATTTTAAAAAAGCGATTGCATTAGGATACCAGGATTTTGTCGAGGATCCTTATTGCCGGATAGGGGAGATTTACCTGGATGATCGTGATTATGATAAAGCAAAAAATTATTTCCAAAAAGTTATAGAACTTGTTCCTGTCCACATCGATGCTCGCTATCGGCTGGGAAAAATTTATATTTATAAGCACAATAGAGTAAGCGCTTTAAAGCAGGCTGCTTGGTTACGCCAGTTAGGCAGAGATGACTTGGCTGATGAACTGGAGCGGTTGACCGTTTCTAAATTTAAAAAATAATTGCAGCATCAAAATGCAGAAAATATCATTAAAACAAAAATTTGGTTTGATCTTACTGGGGGTAATTTTGTGCTTATTTTTCCTGGAAATAGGCATGCGTTTATGGGAGGGGACGCTTTTATTTATGCAGGAACAGAAAAATAAAGTTTCGGCTTCGGCCTTAAAGAAGGGTGAATATCGCATCCTTTGTTTCGGTGAGTCTACAACTGTTTGGGGTGGAGATAATTCCTGGCCAGCGCAGCTGGAGCGGCTTTTGAATCAGAAAAATATCGGGATAAAGTTTAAAGTGATCAATAAAGGCAGGTATTCGATCCAGACACCGTACATTATTTCGATCGCCGGGGAGGCGATAAATCAATATCATCCGGATATGGTAATCTCGATGATGGGCATTAATGATGGCGATAACACCGTGCCCTACGAACAAGGGGATGATGCATCGCAAAGCTTCATCAGTCACCTTAAAATTTACAAATTGGCAAAACTTCTTTGGTTGCACTCTACGCATAAATCTGAGGAACTAAGGAATGATAAGCTAAAAAATGAAAAGGTGAACCAGAAAAAGACTAATATTGAGAACGGCCAAGATGAGGTCGCCTGCATGGAATTAGGCAGGAAGCGCAAGGATCAAAGGAAATTTTTTGAAGCAGGGGAATCATTTAAGATGGCTTTGGGAATCAACCCCCGGAATGACGATGCCCTTATTGAATTAAGCCGGTGTTATATTGAACAGGGTAACTATACAGATGCAATGGAGATGATTAATAGGGCCCGGGAGATAAATCCAAAGAACATCTGGGTATATATCGAATTAGGCAATTGTTATAGGAATCTGGGCCGGTTTTTGGATGCCGAGAAAACTTATCAAGAGGCACTAGGGCTGGACCCGGTGAATCCTGAAGCTTTTATGTACTTGGGATTATGCTATAAAGCATCCGGACAGTATGATAAAGCTGAAGAGATGTTTAAAAAGGCGATAGAGTTAAGTACAAATGATGCCCAGATACAGGGTTTGTCGTATATCTTTTTGGGGAATTGTTATAGAGACCAGTTAAAATATGATGCATCAGATAAAATATTAAAACAGGCAATAGAGGTAAACCCGAAAAATTGGGAGGCTTATGCTGAATTAATTTTGAATCAAAGAGAATTAAACGGGCATGTCGATGATGCGACCGCAGATAGGTTGCTAGAGCCGGGATGTGATAATAACTGGGCCTATAAGCAAATGGGGTGGTATTATCTTGAGAAAGGAAGGCCCCAAGACGCTCAAAAAATGTTTGAAAAGGCATTAGCGGTAGATCCCGCAGATTCAGTTACGTATATTGAATTGGGGGGGATTTATAGTAAGCTGAAAGAAACAAAGAAAGAGGGGGCCCTATTTAAAAAAGCCGAGGAATTAACCCGGGGGAATGACCGGATCTGCGGCCGATTAGCTGTTTATTACCTGGAACACGGAGATCCTGTTGCCACAAAAAAGTATTTTCAAGAAGCCGAAAGGATCAGGCGGCGTTATTATCCTTTGCTTACCCGCAATAATTACCAAAAGCTCCAGCAGAGCGTAGCTGAAAAAGGCCTTAAATTTGTATGCGTGCAATACCCGATGCGTAGCCTTGAGCCATTAAAAAAATTATTTGATTCCACCGATGGGATTATTTTTGTGGATAATGAAAAAGCATTCAAAGCGGCCATTAAGCAGGGGAGATATGGGGACTATTTTGAGGATTGCTTTGCCGGGGACTTTGGGCACGGCACTCCCAAAGGGAATAAGTTATTAGCGGAAAACATAATGCACGAGATATTAAAACAAGTTTTTAACCGGTAAGCACTTTTGGAGAAAAAGGTCATGGGCAAAGAAAATGTTTCCGGCAGTTTGATCAAGGCGTATTTTGTTTTTTTGTTCACGGCGTTAGCCTGGGTTTACTGGCCCTCCTTTTTTTATCCCCCGCGCAGCGACAACTGGGCGGCGTTTTACAATTTCTATAGAATAGACGCACTGGCCCAGCCGGATAAATGGAAGTATTTGATCATGTATGATCCATTAATTAATACTACCTTTAGGCCGCTTTCATTCTTTATCCCATATTTCGAACATCATCTCTTTGGTTTAAACTTTGTTTACGGCCATATGATTAATTTCGGGCTGTATTTTCTCAGTATTATCCTGCTCTATAAATTAGCAGGGTATTTTTGTAAGGATAAAATCTTAACCATTTCCTTTTTAACCGTTTTTGCATTTCTTTTTTCTCATTTTGATCTTGTTGCCTGGGAGTTTCATGCGCATATTATTCTGAGCTTTTGCCTGTTTCTATCCGGGTTTATATTGTACATTCATTATTTAAAGTCTGCACAAAAGACGCTTTTATTTTTAATTGTGGCCTGTTTCTTATCAGCGATGCTGCTGTATGAGGTTTACTTGCTTTGGCCTTTGGCAACAATAATTTTATCCTATTTAATCGGCCGCGATAAAAACGGTGTTGTGAAAAGCAACCAGCGCCGTAAGCCGTATTTAATGATCATCGGAGCTACTTACTTCATATATTTCTGCCTTTTTTTATTAAATTGTTCCTTCCGGGCTGCTTACGGTCCGGGGCTTAGCTTGAGCCCGCTGTTTTCTTTAAGTAATATTGTCAGGAATTTTTTTGCTTTCTTTTCGAACATCTTTCTGATTAATTTCTTAGTAAATTTACTTCCCTTTTTGGCATTTCCGCTGAGGATCGATGAGAATTTGAATTTGGGCGGGTTTATTAATAAATACTCATTTAATCAAGATAAAGTCATCTTCTTGATCGGAGGAGTAACGATTTTGATTTTATTTTGCGGGGCGCTGTATTTATTTAAACGCAGGCGTTTTGATATTATTAAGGTGTCTTTCTTTTTTGCCTTTTTACTTTTTTCCGAACTCTTTATTTTATTCCACGTTAAATCCATTATTAACCCCTACCCCTATAATTTTATGCAATTTAGGTTTCAATACGTTCCCAATGCTTTTTTCATATTGATCGCGCTGTTTATCTTTGAAAATATTCTAAAAACACTTAAAGCTAAAAAATGGATAGCGCTTTCTCTTTTATCCATTGTTTTAATCGTAAATATTCAGGCTACCTGCCGGGGGATCTCCCTGCTCAAAGATCAACTAACTCCTTTACAAAAGTTGCTTTATAATATTAAAGAGGGAATTAATGACGGCCGGATAAATAAAGAAAATAAACTTTTTCTGGATGATCGGCTTGCGCTGCGATTCCCCCCGCTTTGCTGGAATCAGGAGATGGGGAAACGGTGCATGAGAGGAACATATCAATGGGTATTTTCGAAACAAGAAATTGAATATTTTTCTCCGGATGAGGATGCCCGATGGGTTATTGATGACAAAGAACTGAAAGTGTTACAAAAATAGAAACACGCGTTATTTTTAAAGGTCGATATTTTATACCGGGAGGTTGTTTATGGATAGCGGGTTAAGTTTAAGCAGGCAAATAACAGCAAAGCAGATAAGGAGATTGCAAAAAAAGGCTAATTGGCTCAGAAGGAAGGTTCTGGAGATGACCGTAAAAGCCGGCGCAGGCCACATCGCACCGTCACTTTCCTGCATGGATATCCTGGTTAGCCTTCATTATACGGGTATTTTACGCATCCGCCCCAAGAATCCCAAGTGGAGTGATCGCGACAGATTTATCCTGAGTAAAGGACAGGCGGCAGTAGCGCTGTACGCGGTTTTAGCTGACCTCGGGTTTTTCCCCACACCTGAATTAATGACCTTTACTTGCCAGGGAAGCCGGTTGGGAGGCCATACTGAGGATACTATCCCCGGCGTTGAAGCTTTTACCGGGTCTTTAGGCCACGGTTTAGCGGTTGCCGCGGGTATCGCCCTAGCTGCCAAGATGGATAAAAAGAGCCATCGGTGTTTTGCATTATTAGGGGATGGCGAATGCCATGAGGGCTCTGTTTGGGAAGCGGCGATGTTCGCGCCGCAACATCGTTTAAATAATCTGGTGGCGATTATTGACCATAATGGCCTTTCGGCTACGGATTTTTTAAAAAACTATTTAGATATCGGACCTTTAAAGGAGAAGTGGGAGGCTTTTGGTTGGGAGGCGATGATTGTCGACGGGCATTCTTTTCAAGAGCTTTGTTCGGTCTGGTGTAATTTAGAGTCCCGTAGAACTGATAAGCCTTTGGTAATTATTGCTTCAACCGTCAAAGGCAAGGGCGTGTCTTTTATGGAGAATAAGCCAATTTGGCATTATCGGATACCCGTAGGTAAAGAATTGAAGGTCGCCCGCAGAGAATTGTCTCTAAATAAATTCAAGGAGAAATAAATTATGAAACGCTGGACTAGGGGAATGAGGGATACTTTTTTCGATGCATTATACCGTTTGGCTAAAAAAAAGAAGGATTTGGTTTTAGTGACCTCTGACACAGGAGCAATCTGCCTGGATGAATTTGAAGAAAAACTCACCGGGCAGTTTATTAATATCGGGATTGCTGAACAGAACATGATTGGGGTAGCTGCGGGCCTGGCAATGTCCGGTAAAACTGTTTATACCTATGCCATTATTCCTTTTGCTACCATGCGCTGCTACGAACAGATCAGGGTTGATTTGTGTTGTATGAATTTACCGGTAACGATTGTGGGGATAGGCGCGGGGTTCGATTATTCTACACTAGGGCCCACTCATCATGGAACGGAAGATATCGCGCTGATGCGGTCTCTTCCGGGGATGACGATTTATAGCCCCTCTGATAGCTTAATGGCAGATTCTATTGCTAGGGTATGTTATAGGCAAAAAGGGCCAAAATATGTGAGGATTGACCGGACAGGTTTTCCCTTGATTTACAAAAGCGAAAAGGAGATTGATATCGCTAAAGGGTTCTCCCTGCTTAAAGGGGGAAAGGAGCTATATATTATTGCCACCGGCAGAATGGTTTACAATGCTTTACAAGTTGTTAAGCAGTTATCCGCTCAGGCTATTCAGGCGGGAGTAATTGATCTATTTAGAATAAAACCGCTTAACGAACAGGGAGTCTGGGAGGTTATAAAAAAAGCAAAATATGTTGTAACTCTGGAGGAGCACTTTGTTACTTCGGGGCTGGGCGGCGCTATAACTGAAATGTTAATCACCAAAAGAGGGGCTCCCGCGTTCAAAGCTATCGGCATTCCAAATCAATTCTGCAGGAAATACGGCAATCGGGAATATCTGCAATGTTTAAATAAGCTCGATGTGGATAGCGTAACCAAAACCATAAAAGAGTGGGTAAAAAAAACAAGGGGACCTTTAGCATTATAATTCCGTGACGCAAGGCCCGGATTATCCGGGGGCAATTCTTTATCTATGGAAATGAAAATCAATATAATAAACAAGGTAATTTTCGGTTTATTGCTGGTATATTTTTTCCTGGTTTTTGACACGAGGTTTCATGGCCCCGACGAGCCGCTTTATTTTGCTTATACCGAAAGCATCGTGCAAGATCTAGATTTAAATATCGTAAACAATATAGATTATACCCTGCACCCTTTTTATCTGGTAGCCGGTAAAAAAGAAATTTCACCGACCGATAATCTCCCGGATTATCATGCGCACGGAGGGGTTATTTTTTGGGCGCCGTTCTACCTTTATGCCAAAACCGCGGGGGCCTGGGCTGATAAAGTCGGCTTAAAAAGTATTGTTGAGTACGGGTTGGGCAGGCTTACTGCTTGCGCCATGTCTTTTAGCACCATATTGTTCGGATTTCTGACGATCATATTGACTTATTTCCTCTGCCGGGAATTCTTCTCTGCTAAAATCTCAATGCTTTCGAACTTAGCGGTATTATTCGGCACCCCGTTTTTTTATTTCGTATTATATGAGACCGCTAATGCCCAAATCATAGCCGCCTTACTTTCCGTTATTTCTATTTATTTTTTACTCTATGCTGCCAGAATGCATAAATGGCAATGGTTTTTCTATGGGCTGTTCTTTTCGATTTGCGCCGCCGTTAAATATGATTTATGGTTTCAGGTATTTTCTATTTCGATTTTATTTATCTACCTGGTTTTATTTAAGCGGGTTGATTGGAAAAAAAGCCTGTATTTTACAGCTGGGATATTACCGGGAATGCTGCTCAAGGTCATTAATGACTATATTAAATACGGATCATTTCATCAGGGGGAGCTTGGCTTATTGAATTTCAATTCGTTCTATTTCTTAGAGCAGCTTTTTTCGCCCTATCACGGTTTTGTTTATACTTCTCCGCTATTCTATATTTGCTTTTTCGGGTTAATTTTATTATTGTTAAATTTATTTAAACACCGCGCCGATATCCGAAGGGCCGGAGAAGGCGATATTTTTATATTTATTATCAGCCTGAGTTTATTTGTGAAAATATTTTTTATGTCATTTAGATACGCCTGGGGAGGGGGCACTCCCGGGGCCAGGCCGCTGCTTCCCGATTATTCTATTTTTGTTTTATTGTACGCTTATGCATTCCGTAATCAAAAAAAACTGACCAAATATTTTTTGATTTTTTTATCAGTGCTTTTTATTTTCTGGAACCTGATCGTTATTTCCGAGTTCATCGCCAAGGTTGATATCCCAAACCTGGGGAAAACAATACCCTTGGCGGTTAGGATAGGCTACTGTAAATATCTTTACCCGCTGTTTTTAATCAAAGATCTTGGGTTAAAGACGATCTGTTTGCCTTTATTAGCCGTTTGCGGGGGAGCTTTTTTATTTTTCTCACCGCTTAAAAATAATGGTAGAATGTCTTTACCTGGACCGCTTATTTGTTTGGCGGCATATTGTTTTTTAAGTTATACGTTGGTCACCGCGATTAATCTAAAAAATAATGCCCTTAACTCCGAAAAACTTAAGCAATCCGGGTTTTTTTGTGACGCCAGAGTAATCAGTAGCCGTGATTTCGAAAATTTGGAAAACAACAGTTCGGTCGAGGAAATGATCGACTATTACCGGATAATCGGTGACAAAGGGCGGGTAAGCGCATTGGAAAAAATTAAAAACCAATTTTATAATAATTATTAATGGATAAATTTAGAATTGATAGCCATAAGCTTATCTATCATATTCCCAGGCTGCAACAATGGCTTGGGGGCAAGGAGGTTTATCCTCTCTATGCAGAGATTGGATTATTCGGCGGTTGTAATCACCGTTGTATTTTTTGCGCTTTTGATTTTATCGGTTATCCGGCGGATAAACTGCAAGAGGGCTGTTTAAAAAGATTCATCACCCAAGCGGCAAAAAAAGGCTTAAAAGCTGTTTTATATTCCGGAGAAGGTGAGCCGCTGCTGCATAATAAGGCGCCAGAAATTTTTAATTTTACTAAAAAATCAGGCATAGATGTCGCTTTGGTAACTAATGGCGTGCTGTTGACCAAAGAAGTGGCCAGGGCATCGTTAGGGAGCCTTACCTGGGTGAAGGTCAGCTTGGACGCCGGCTCAAAGAAGACTTATAGAATCATCCACGGGACAAGCGAAGGTGATTTCGAGACCGTGCTGGATAATTTAAAAAACGCAATTAAAATCAAGCGACAAAATAAGTATGACTGTACGGTGGGAGTTCAAGTGCTGCTTTTGCCGCAAAATTACCGGGAAGTCGAGTCTCTCGCCGGCTCCTTAAAGGATATCGGAGTAGATTATTTGGCCGTCAAACCCTACTCCGCGCATCCTTTAAGTAACAAAAAAATAAATTCCCAGTTTAATTATAAGGAGATGTTTTATTTAGAAGAAAGGCTAGCTAAGTATTCTCAGGATAAATTTCAGGTAATCTTCCGTAAGCGCGCGATGGAAAACGAGAACCAAGCTAAGCCTTATCGGCAGTGTCTGGGTTTATCCTTCGCCACCCATATCACTGCTCAAGGGGATGTCTATCCCTGTAATGCATTTGTCGGCAGGGAAGAATTTGTTTTTGGCCGTATATCTAAAGATAATTTTAAGAAGATTTGGACAGGGGCCAGACGTAAAAGAGTTATGGCCAGGATATATAAAATGGGGGTTAAGGATTGCCGCCCGGCCTGCCGTTTGGAGGAGGTTAATAAGTATCTTTGGGAATTAAAAAATCCTGGCCGACACGTTAATTTCATATAAAATGAAACCTGATCTTAATCTTAGTCTTTCCGTTTGCGTCCCGGCTTTTAATGAAGCCGCCGGCCTTAAAGAGGCAGTCGAGGATTTGTGCGTAACCCTCTCTCCACAGATCTTTTCGCTTGAAATTATTATCGTAAATGATGGCAGTACCGATGCGACAGCACAAATATCCGAGGAGCTTGCTAAGGGGGATGACCGGAGAATAAAAGTTATCCATCATCTGAGGAATCTTGGGATTGGCGCTGCTTACCGGGATGCCCTGGCAATAGCGGGTGGGCGGTATTTTACCTGGTTTCCGGCTGATCATGAGAATTCAGCCGAAGAATTTATTCAGTGTTTGCCATATCTGCGAGAAGACACCATGGTTACCTCCCATCATGGGGTAGCGGACGGCCGTTCTTTATTGCGCCGCGCGCTTTCTTCTTTTTATGTCCGGATATTAAACAAATTTTTTCGCCTGAACATAAAGTATTATAACGGATTAACTATTTTCCCCACTTCGGTTTTGCGTTCATTCCCGCTCTTGGCCGAGGGCTTTGCCATATTTGCGGAAAGCTTAATCCGGGCAAATAGATCCGGGTGCAAGATAGTGGAGTTGGAGTATCCTCTTAAAAAACGTAAAGGCGGTCGGTCGAATGCTTTAAGTTTTGTATCCCTGTTTAGAATGTCAAAGGATGCCGGCTGGAATTTAATCTTAAACCGCCCTAAAACCTGATGAGAATTATTGAATTAAATCCTTCCTAATCGGGAGATGGCCAGGATGAAAAATAAAACTATAGTTTATTTTATTATTTTAGCCATATTTTTGTATTTCTTCCTCATTTTTGATATAAACTTTCATGGCGCGGATGAGCCTATTTATCATGCTTATACCGAAAGTGTAGTCGAAAATGGAGATTTAAATCCGGTAGACCAGGTATATCGCGATTACGGCAGATTAATTTCTGTTACCTATAACCTTCCGGATTTTCATAGCCATGGCGGGGTTGTTTTTTGGGCGCCTTTTTATGGGTACGCAAAATTAATCCATTTTCTGTCTACTGCTTTTGGCTGGCAAAATCTGGCGCATGCCGGATTAGACAGGCTTACTGCTTGCGCCATGTCTTTTAGCACGGTATTGTTCGGTTTTCTCGCCATTTGTTTTTCTTATTTTCTCTGTAAATCATTTTTTAATGAGCGGACTGCTTTATGGTCGACCCTGGCCGTATTTTTAGGTACCCCGTATTTTTATTTTATGCTTTTTGAGGTCGGCAATCCCCAGATCCTGGCAAGTCTGCTTTCGGTTATTTCCATTTTGCTGTGCGGCAATGCGCAGAAGATGAAAAAGCGGGATTGGTTTGTGTACGGGTTATTTTTTTCCATATGCGTAGCCGTCAGGACTGACCTATGGTATCAAATATTTTTCATCTTTCCGTTTTTTATGGTCCTGGCGGCATCCAAAAAGATAAGCTGGGTCAACGGATTTTATTTTATTTTTGGGTTTGCCCCGGGATTTTTATTGCGGGCAATTAATGCTTATCTTAAATTCGGTAATTTCAGGATTGAAGAATTATTCTATTTTCATTCTTACTGGCGTTACAAAACATCATTTTTTTTCAACGGCCTGTTCAATTCATTTCACGGTATTTTTTATACTTCTCCGGTATTTTATATATGTTTGCTCGGAATCATATTTATTGCGGCAGATTTATTTAAGAAAAACAATCGGAGGGATGCCCAGCTGGTTTATCTGTTTATCCTGTCGGTCTATTCCATGTTCCGTTTATTATCCATCGGCTCTATTTTTAGCCCCGCGGGAGATTCTTTGAGCGCCAGATTATTGCTTGCGGATGTCCCCATCTTGATTATTTTATTCGGTCGGATTATCTCTGAGCAAAAAAGCTTATGGATAAACTATTTTTTAAAAATTTTGACCATCATTTTTATTTTCTGGAATTTACTGATTATTGCGGAGTATATGCTTGGGGTTGATTGGTTTTTGGTCGGGACAGCGCATCCGCTTAGTGAAAGATTGGCCAGCTTTAAGCATATTATTTATGTTTTAGCTGAGGCCAAGGATCTTAACTTGAAACTTGCGCTGCTTGCGCCCTTAATTTTATTTATTGCGGGAATTGTCTTTTGGAAGATTATACTTTCGGCCAAAAGAGGGCTTCATCCTGCAGGCCAATCTTCTCGGGACGCAACTTGGTTACGCAGGTTTAATTTTTTTACATATTATCTTTTTTTCGCCTATTTCATTATTACTCTTTTTAACCTGGTTAACAATAAGGTTAATGTTCAGAAATTGAAAGAACGGGGATTCTTTGAAAATGCCGAAATTATTCCGACTCCGTTGATAAGCTTGGCAAAAAACGAAGAAGAAGAACATTTATGGACCTTATTTAAAATGCGGGGATACTATGCTTTACAGGGTAAATTTTTCCTGGCGGATAAAGTAAAGAAATCTCGGGCGGAGATTTTCGGCAAGCAAGCGCGCATTATTCCGAACCGTTACCCCACAGATACGTATTCGACATTAACCGATTATTATAAAAAAAATGGGAGATTCGACAAAGCTATAGAATGTTACCGCCAAGCAATACAATTTGATCCGGATGATTTTGAAGCTTATTTGAGCCTGGGTGATATTTACCGTTCCCGGGGCAGATATGCTCAGGCGATTGAATGCTACCTGAAAAGTATCCAGCTTAATCCTGAGTCCGCGAATAACTATAGCTTTTTGGCTGATGCTTATTTAAGATCAGGGCAATATCAGCCGGCCATCGATTCCTATCTGAAAAGCATCCAGCTCGATCCGGGTTCAGCGGAAAGCTATCGCAACCTGGCTGCGGTTTACGGAAAACTTACCAATTATACCAAGCAGATCGAATACTTAAATAAGGCGTTGCA